>OUMS01000039.1_pt1 | contig 106810 bp, 76 predicted proteins | sample 1691071 | NCBI WGS metagenome assembly OUMS01 (sample SAMEA3914864, study PRJEB12502) | metagenome | biome: forest; material: soil | place: USA | collected 2012-03-12 | depth 0.3 m | reverse complement strand
GGGCGGAGGGGGAGGTGGCGGGGGTGGGTTGCAGGGCTTCTCCAGGCATTTCTCCAAAGCATCTACCGCCCTTTTATAGGCGTTCCAGATGATGGTGCACACCGCCTTGCCGTCCGGCGTCACGGGCTCTTTGCCCACGTCCCTGAGATTCTGACAGTCCCGGTGGTCTCTAGCCAGTTGGTTCACTGCCGCACGCTGTGGCTTGCAGCACTCTTCTTCAAGGCCCAGCGGGTCCAGGGAGTTCACGGGATTGTTGGCGACATACGCAAAGAGGTTCGGGCCCTCCGCAAGTTCGGCACTCTCCAGAGGATCGCGGGACAACCATCGTCCCAAGGACGGATCGTAGGCCCGGTACCAAGGCAGGCAGAGCCCCGTCGCAGCATGCGTGAAATAGCCGGTAAAACCGAAGTCGGTGTCCAGATCTCCGCTCACCTTGGTCCGTGCTCCGTAGGGCTCATAGGTGTAACGCGCGCGCACATTTCCCGAGGCATCCACCAGCTCGCGGATCGAGCCGAGATGATCCTTGGTGTAGAAATAGTTCCCCGCTGTGGGACCTGTCTCCACCTTCATGCCCAGAGGAAAGAAGCGCTTCACCACGGCGCCTGCGGCGGTCCGCTCCTCGCGGATATCGTCGCCCCAGACGAAGCGACGGTCACTGGTCTCGACCGAGTTGCTGAGTTCGCGAATGCGCACCCGGCGATCCAATCCGTCGTAGGTGAACTCCGTGCGCAGTGTCCCGCGGTTGATTGCGGCCAGCCGCTGGGCCGCGTCCCACTCGTAGGTGGCGGCGGTGGCGGGGTTGTTGTTAACCGCGGTCAATTCATTGAGCGCATTGTGGCTCGCCACCCGCTGTGCGCCCCCGTCGATCTGCTCGCTCAGGCGGTTCCGCCCGGAGTCATAGGTGTAGGCATAGGTCTTCACCACGGCGGCATTCTGTGTCGCGGTGGCGGAGGTCAGCTCATTGTCGGCATTGTAGCCAAGCGCGAAGCTCACGGGGCTTCCCGCTCCGGCCTGCTGAGACCAAACCGATATCCGGCCGTTCGCAACATCATGCGTCTGGAGAAATTCTGAAATCGGGTTGCCCGCGCGGGTGTTCGTGATCCGGTTTTGCCGCCGGTCCTTGGTGTTGTCCTCGTAGCCATAGCCTATGGCCTGGCCATTGGGAAATGATGCGGAAGTCACCCGCCCCGATGCCCCGTCGTAGCTGAAAGTGAAGGCACCGAGCGCATTTGTCATGCCAGTCACGCGATCGGCGGGGTCAAGGGTTGCCTGGCGCGAATCTCCGCCGATGGCACTGCCCACGCAGCGGCCGAGCGCATCGTAGGAATAGGTGAGGGTGTCGTTGGGCAAGGGCCCGTCGATGCTGGCCAAGTCTCCCGCCCCAAACGTCGGGGTCGAAGTGATGGGAACATACGCGTACACCGTGGTTCCACTGCCATCGGTCATGGAGGTGACGCGGTTGTAGTTGGCGTCGTAGGTGTAGGACACGGCGGGAGTGGCCACTACCGCGTTCGAGTACTGGGTGGAGGTGAGGGTGTCATCTACCGCATAGTTGTATTGGGTGACCTGTTGCCTTTCGTCGACCTGCTGCTTGAGCCGGCTGGTGGTATTCTCGTAGTCCCAGGTGACGCGGGAGCCGTCCGCGTAGATCTTCGCCGTCGGCCGGCCTTGGATGTCGTGCCGCCAGGTGGTGATGCGCCCCATGGGATCCGTCAGGGTTTTCAGATCGCCGCATTTGCACCATTGGTAGAGGGTAACGCGGTTCAGGGGGTCGGTGCTTTTGATCACCTGGCCGCGGCTATCATATTCGAAGTGCGTCTCGCGGCCGGCGCGGTCCCGGGTGCTGATCTGATCCAGCCGGCTATAGACGGTCTCGTCGTAGCTGCCATCGGGGTAGGTGGTCCGCGTGAGGCGGTCGAGATTGTCGTAGTCGAAGGTCAGCGTATAGGCGCTCTCGGTGGTGATCGTGCGCATGCGACCGACCCCATCGTAGGTCCACTGGATGGTATCAGCCGGGCCCGGCAGCGGCCCATCCATCGAAATCATCCGGCCGTTGGGGTCATAGACATGGGTGGTGACTTCGTTCTTGGGGTTGGTGATGGTGAGCACCTGCCCCCGCGCGTTGTACGTGTAGGTGGTCGTCTGCCCCGCAGCGTCGGTGACCGTCAGCGGCTGATGTTTGGCGTTGTAGGTCTTCTTCGAAAGCAACTCGTTCGCCCCGCCGCGGGTCATGCGGATTTCAAGAAGATCCTGGCCATTCGCCGCATAGGTGTAGCTGAAGGTGCGGCCAAGCGGATCGATCATGCGCGTGGCCTGACCGAAGGGATTGTTGTATTCGTAGGTGTAAAGCTGCGTCGTGCCATCGTCCAGGACACGGCCGATATGAGTCGGCGTGTTGCTGCTGCCCTGGAAGATGGGCCCGCCCACCTGATTCGGATAGTCATACCAGACGCGGTTCTCCAGCGGCTGCTTCTCGCTCTCCAGCATCCGGACGGCGCTGGTGCCATTCGGCGAGTGCAGCCAATGATAGATTTTGGCCTTGGTGTAGTCGCCCGCGCCGGCGGCATAGGCAATCTCGTCCCAGTAGTAGGTATTGCGGAACCAGACGTATTCGTTCCGCGTGGCCACCCCGCCGGGCACAAGCGCCGCCGGCTCCGAGAGCGGGATTCCAAGCGTGGTGGTCTGGTTGAATTCCGCACGCGTGCGGTTGCCATCCGGGTAAATGGTATCGAGAGAGCGGGTGGTGCCGTTTTCAGCCTTGATGAAGCTCGTGGTCCCGTAGGGAGTGATCAGCGCCTCGATAAAGTCGGTGCTGCCGGTATAGACGAACTCCGAGGTGATGCCGATGACATCGGTGATCTTTTTGAGGCGTTGCGACGCATCGTATTCGAAGGTCGCGAAGCGTCCGAAAGGATCGGTGACCTTGGTGATTTTGTAGATGTCGCCCGGATACTGGTAAGCCAGCGTGGACACTTGGCCGATGGCGTCGGTGATGGCGACGACACGGAGGCTGGCATCATAGGTCAGCGTCAGCGCGTTGCCGTAGGAATCGACAATCTGCGTCAGGAAGATCTTGCGCGAGGTCCCGGCCGAACCGTCGGACTGACCGAAGACGAGCTTCGAGCCATCACTGGAAACCAACTCGTAGCTTGTCGCTGAAGTCCGGGTAAGCATGGTGAGATCGAGCACCTGGAGGGCGAAGCTTTGCGTGCCTTGATTGAAGCCGGAGAAATTGCGGGTGAAGCCGCCACGTTGGTACAACTGCACGTCGGCACTGGGAGTCGACGGGTTGTCCTGAATGTAGGACAGCCAGTCGAAGGTCCATTTGGAGCCGAAATTGGAATAGGAGAAATTGGCGGGCTGGGCGGCTTCGCGCTGGTTATAGGTCAGTTCGAAGCTGACCGCTGGTCCCACCGGAGGCTCGTAGCCCACCGGTGCGTCCGCGAGTTGCAGCGAGACGAAAAGCAGATCCACATCCGGCACCGTCATCCCCTTCGGTCCGCATGGATTGGGTTTGGGATCGGGCTTTGGCTTCGGTTTCGGTTTGGGCTTCGGTTTGGGTTTGCCATTGCCGTTGTTGGGATCCGGGCCACCGACGTTGCCTTTGCCCCAGACCTTTCCGCCTTCCTCATCATCCACGTTCCGCCAGCTCGCCGCCAGTTCGCCGGAGGGGATCACGAAGTAGCCGCTGCTCTCCGCCTCCAGCGCGGCGCGGGTGATCCAGAGATCGTTGCGGAAGGTAGGGTCCTGCACCAGGAAGCGTCCACCTTCCTCGCGCACCAGCGCGGCGTAGTGGCCGACCTTCCAGTGGATCACCGCTGGAACGACGAATGCGCCGCCCGCTTCGCGGAAAGCAGCGCGATAGTTCAGCCCCATTTCCTTCGAAAGCTGCACTACCTGGGGAAGGGAAAATCCATTCTGCGTGGAGGCGGACTTCATCACCAGGTCAGTGCGCGCGTGCTGCGGATCGATCGCGACCTGAATCCGCTGCAGGGCCAGTGGACCGCAGCGGAAGGAGATGCCCGGATCGTGATTCATCATCCAGAGCCCTTCACGGGCCTCCGTGATGCGTTCTGTAGCCGCGCCGGTAAAGGCCCGGCCTTCCACGGAGCGCAGTAGCGCGTCGAGCTCCGTCATGTGGCCCAAGCGGGCATGCATGGAGACAAGTTCACCTACCGCACGGTCGGCGAGCGCGCGGGCCGGAGCGTCGCTTGCGTCCTTGGCGAGCTGCCACGCTTCGGTCCATGAGCCAATGGTGCGCGAGTAGCGTCCGGTGCGATAAGCTTCGAGGCCGAGATTGGTCAGCAGCGCGGCACACCACGGGCTCTTCGGATGCTGGGCGAGGAAGCCGTCGAGGCTTGAGAAATCATCCGGCGTCGAACGTTCCGCATAGGCCCGCATGGCCGCTACGAGCGCAATATTCTCACCGGCGTCTGGTGGTCCGCCCACGGGAACGAGCGGCTCTTCAAACAGCCGGCTGCGGAAAATCTCGGCTTCGGTGGGACTGTCGGAAAAGACGAGTCCGGATGGGGGCGGAGCGTCCTGGGGGACAGTGGAGCTCACCTCTCCCGTAGGTGAATGGTGTCCATCCGCGGCCGTCTGCGCAGGTGTGGCACCCTTTGATGCAAGCCCTAGACCAAGATGGATGGCCGCGATCGTCCCAACTAGGAAACGACCCCGGGGGGGAAGCAATTTCACTTTCATAAACCTCGCTGGCGTGAGCCCAAGTGACCTTGGCGAAAGAACAAATTACCCCCGGAATGGGCCGGGGAAAGGAAAATCCAGCCCGCGGGATGGATCCGGGCAGCCCGGGGACGGCGGTATCAGCCCGATCCGGCTTTGCGACACATCTGTCGTTTTCTCCCCCGCTCAAACTGACGGACTCGCGAATCTCACTGTGGACTCAAAACCAGACAGAAACAGGGCCTGCACGTGCCGAGTATCCAGATTTGATGGTAAAAGCTTTGATGAACAGGTTCAGCCGGTCCTCTCGTCATGGAGCATTCCCGAAGAATATCTCGAACCAAGCAGGCATCGAATCAATGCCGGGCCCAGGGAAGTGGACGACACCAGGCTGCAGCCCGCTCTCCCGCACAACGATCTGATTGCGGTCGACGCGATAGAAGGCGTTGCCTTTGACGGAGTGGTCATCGGTCGTGACATTCGCCACATATTGGCAAGTGTCATCAAGGGACATTTCAAACCATCTCTTGTAGCGGGCGATCTGCCAGAGCAGTTGTTCGCTACCCAAGGCAAGGTTTCTCAACCAATAGACGTCATCGATGTTTTCCGCGGGAAAATCGTTCTCCAATTTCGTGCGAGCGAGGTCGAGGAGCGCGAGTGCTTCATCGAGTGCCTCCCGCTGCCCCATGAAAAATCCCGTGTTGATGAAGTTGCGGCCGCTCGGGGTTTTGGGGAAGCAATTCGCCCAATGAGGGTTCCGTTCAGGCCAATTTTCGCGTTCGGCCCCTACAATCAGGGCTTGATCCGTCTCCGCCAGGCGCGCGGCGAACCAGTCGGCGGGCTGGGCAAAGAAACTGTCGAATGCATCTACAAAAACGATGTGGCTCACGGCAGGCGGGAGCTTCTTGAGCCATCTCCGGTAGCACTCGACTTTGTGGATGGCATGGTTGTACTTCAGCTCGCTTCCCTCGTCGCAGACGAGGAGATCGATCCCCATCACCTCCGCGGAATTTTTGAGGAAACGCGATTGCAAGGCCACATCCTTGCCGATGGCCACCGTGGTGAATGCGATGTCACGAACCGCGATCACGGTTGTTGGGCTAGCAGGAATTTCCTGTAGGAGACTGCCCGCGCCAGATACTCGAACTTCTTCTGAAGTGAATTGGTCTCGGTGCAATTCGCGTGGTACAGGGAGCTCGACACGCCCAATCCCCCGTTCAACTCGGAGGAGTAAGAAACCGGGAGAAGGCCCCAGCGATGACCGGCACGATCCGCTCCAAGACGGCGGTCGTGCCCTTCGATGCGTCGCGGTCCGCGCCGCGCAGCTCCGCCGACAGCGGGATGCCTCCGTAGAAGCAGCAGAGGGGCGGAAGCAGTAGTCGCGGTAGTAGCCGTGGTAGAAGCGGCCTTCCAGCTTGCCGCGCAGCGGGTCGTCGGGGGCGTCAAAATCCAGCACCACCACCACCACCCGCGACTTGCGCGGGATCGCCTTCACACCTTCTTCTAACAACTAACAGCAGGTCGCGGATGGCGGCGGGGTCGGCATTGATCTTGCGGTATTCGCCGCCGCGCGGCGCCGCGCCCAGTGCAAGGAGGTTGAAGGTGCTCTTGCCGGCAAGCGGCTCGCCCTTGTCAGACTCGTGGCGGCGATCCCCGCCGAGCAGGTCCGGGATGCCGCAAGCGGCGGCGAGCAGCGGATCGGTCCGCAAGCGGGTCGTGATCGTTGAGATCCTCGCAACCGGGCGCCAAGGCAAGGACACGCTGGCGCACCATCACGCCAAGGTGATGCTTTCGCCTCCGCAGGCAGATCAACAAAGAGCCCCGCAAGCCAGTGACTTGCGGGGCCTTGAAAGTGGCACACCCAAAGAGACTCGAACTCCTAACCTTCTGATCCGTAGTCAGACGCTCTATCCAATTGAGCTATGGGTGCTTTGCTTGGCCGTGCCTTGCGGCGCGGGCGGGAAGGAAGCCTCAGCGCACCCCGGGTGTCAAGGAAATCGATGGCGGGAAATCGGAAATCAGGCAGCGATTTTTTCAGGATGGCGGGATCGGTGGGCCGGACTTGGAGTTTGCCACGGCGCACTCCTTCCCTACCGGGATCCCGGGATGGGGCCGGGGGCGAAGCGGCGGCGGAAGAGACTGGCCCGGCCTCCACCTAGGGTGGGGAAGTGCTTTGTTAGGAAGCCTTAATAAAATGGCCGGACATGAAAAAGATGGGCATTCCTAAAGTTTTATTAAATATATGGCATTGTTGATTTGATTTTATGGTGTTTTTTGAACTCCTCTGGGTGATCCGGGTCTGAGTAGGAGAAAATGCTCTCTAACAAGACGATCGCGGGGGTGGCGGCCAGGATGGGATTGCGGGAGAAGACGGCGCGCTGGGTGCTGCTCGGCGCATTGGTGGTGTGCATTCCCTTCGCGGTGTGGTTGATCGGTTCGGGGATCGTGTGGGCGGCGCCCGCCACCTATCACAGCACGGCGCTGCTGCGGGTGGAGGAGGGCTTCCATCTCCAGGATCTGAAGGCCGGCGCGGTCATGAACTCCGCGGCGAATGCGCTGGCGAAGGAGAGCGGCAGCCTCAGCGATCCGATGTCCGCCTATCTCCTGTGGTCGAGCGTCAGCGTGACTGCCGGCCCCGCGGCGAATCTGGTGAAGCTGGAAGCCCGCTGCGAGGAAGCGGAGGAAGCGCGCCGCACCGTCATGGCCGTGGCAGAGGCCTACCGTGCACACCATGTGGGCGAGGCGAGCGCCGGCGCCGCGCTGGTCTACGTCGATCCCGTGGAAGCCGCCCCGGCCCGCGTGGCGGATGACACGCGCATGATGCTCGGCATCGCCGGCATGGCCCTCATCGCCTTGGCACTCTGCGTGCCCTTCCTGCGCTACATCGAGGAAGCGGTGCCGATGCGGCGAGCGGTGGCGTGAAAGGCGGAATCACGAATCACCAATCTTCCAATCACAAATCGAAGTGCGTGGAAGAGAAAGCGGAGGCTCCACACCACCCGCCGCTCCTCCTGCCTTTCCCTTGGACCTTGGAACTTAGAATTTGGAACTTCCTCTCCCTCCGTTGGCACTTCCGCCCCGCCTCACCTCGACTGCTCTAACATGCGCAGCAGCGGCACCTCCGCCTTCTTCCGCATCCCCTCCTCCATCTCCACCCGCGGCTCCAGCTTCTCCAGGCAATCGTGGAGCTTCTGCAGGGTGTTCATCTTCATGTAGCGGCAATCCGCGCAGGCGCAGCGGTCGGTGGGGCCGGCGATGAGGTTCTTGTCCGGGCACTCCTTGCGCAGGCGGTGCAGCATGCCGCTCTCCGTGACCACGATGATGTCCTTCACCGGCGCGTTCTTGCAGAAGCTGATCATCTTCTCCGTGGAGCACACCTCATCGGCCAGTAAGCGCACGGCTTGGGTGCACTCCGGGTGGGCGACGACGAGAGCCTCCGGATACTCTTCCTTGATCTTCGCGATCGAGTTCCGCGTGAACTCCACGTGCACGTAGCAAGAGCCCTGCCACAGGTCCATCTTGCGGCCGGTCTGCTCCATCACCCAGGCGCCCAGGTTCGCATCCGGCACGAAGAGGATCGGCCGGTCCGCCGGGGCCTTGTTCACGATCTTCACCGCATTGCCGGAGGTGCAGATCACGTCGCACAGCGACTTCACGTGCGCGGAGCAATTGATGTAGGCGATGACGTAGTAGTTCTTCTCCGCATGCGCTTGCAGGAAGGCCTCCAGCTCCGGCCCCGGGCAGGACTGCTCCAGCGAGCAACCCGCATCCGCATCCGGCAACACCACGATCTTCCCCGGGTTCACGATCTTGGCCGTCTCCGCCATGAAGTGCACCCCGCAAAAGGCGATCACATCCGCCGCCGTCTCCTTCGCGTGGTAGGCCAGCCCCAGGGAGTCCCCCACGTAATCCGCCAGATCCTGGATGTCCCCGGTCTGGTAATTGTGCGCCAGGATCACGGCATTGCGCTCCTTCTTCAGCGCGAGAATGGCTTCCTTCAGGTCAAGGGCGGCGGCGGGCATGGGGGAGCCTAGTGTGCGTCTCGATGCGGGGCAACCGTGGAACCGGGCCAACTCACCAATTCAGTGGGGCCTACGAATATTCGTTCTTCACTCCCCTGCCACTGCGGTTAGAATTTCCTTTGAGATCCTCGTTTATGTCCGACTTCTGGTCCCACGCCTTCCTTTGCGAACTCAACAATCAGTACTGGAGCGCCGCTGACCAGTTGCGGTCCACCCTCATCGCCTTGGAAATCGTTAAGAAAGCAGCAAGTTCGCCCGATTTCTCAACTTGTCAGAGCCCATTTGCGAAGTGATATCGGCTCCTTTTCTCCACTCCTGAATATTTCAAACATCATGGCGGCTCGCCAATCGCTATTTAATAAAAGAGTTCTCGCAGCGGAGACCGAAATGTATCTGCGTGGTGGAAACGAACTACCTCCGCAAGCAGATTCGATCATCAGAACTTGGAGCGCCAAGTTATCGACTTTTAGAACCCAAAAATATACCGAAACCCAGTTAGAGCAAGCATTCAACGACGCGATCTTCACCCAAATCCTGGGATACCGCTCAATCGGATCAGGCGCTCCTCACAATATCGTCCCAAAACGGACAGGCGAAAAAGGACGGGATGTTCCTGACTTCGTACTTGGGACATTTGATCCAGCTCTCCAAATTGAACGATGGAGGGCAGTTGGAGAGATTAAGGGAGTCGGCACCGATTTGGATGCGCCGCAAACCTCTAGATTTCAAAAGGAGTCTCCTGTTGAGCAAGGATTTCGCTACGCCCTGCACGGCAGACCAGGAGTCGAATGGATCATCGTAACGAACTATACCGAAATTCGGCTTTACCGAAATGGTTACTTAGGAGCTTACGAAGCTTGGACTCTTAAGGAACTGTCTGAGAACCGGGAAAAGCTGGTCGAGTTTTTCATCTTATTATGTCAGAAAAATCTCGCACCAGACAGCGGATCTTCCGAAACTATAAAAATTCTTGAAAAATCATTAACCGCAGGCATAAAAGTTACGGAAGGATTTTACGGTTTGTATGGTCTTGCGAGACAATCACTAATCGATGCGTTGAGTTCTCAGATCGATTCCAACGATGCGGCCCTACTTTACGGAAAGGCCCATAAACTACTGAACAGGGCTTTATTCTGTGCATTTTGTGAAGACCACCCCAGTCAACTCCTGCCGCCGAAGACGCTACAGCAAGTTCATATCCGAGCTGGACGAGAAAAGGGAGGCCTGAAATATTGGAGAGAATTCTTAAAACTTTTCACCGAACTAGATAAAGGCAGCCCTCCTGGATCACCCAATGCATTTCATGCATTTAACGGAGGGCTGTTCGCTCCAGATCCCCTTTTGGATGGCATCAAGCTGCCTGATTCTTTATTTACAGATCGACTCCGCTTCAACGAACGAGGCAAACAAAGTCGGGAAATCGAAGGAATCTTCGGCTTCCATGTATATGATTTCGCTGGCGAACTCGATGTAGATGCTTTAGGGGCAATTTTTGAGCAAAGCCTAAAAGATATTCCGGTTGGGAAAAAACTGATCCGAGGTCACGGCTCATTGGATTCAAATGAGCGCGCGAGCAAGGGGGTGTTTTATACTCCGAGAGAAATAACACATTTCCTAATTTCCCGGGCGCTCCGCCACCGACTTGAACCCCTAAGAAAAAACCTACTGTCGGAGGTTAAAAATGCCGCTGTAAAGAAAAGATTAAAAGTTGGAAACCAAACCCGATCTTTAGAAGAGACGCGAGATGCAATTTTCCATCACAAAATGATGGAACATCTAAAGCGCCTAAACATATTAGATCCCGCATGTGGATCTGGTGCATTTCTGGTTGAGGCGTTTCGAATCCTTCACGATGAGTACGAGGCTATCAACAACGCTCTTGGAGAACTTGAAGGAGCTCGCCCACTTTTTGGGCTGGATCGATTAATTTTGCGGAACAATCTCTATGGGATCGACATTCTCGGTGAGTCCGTCGAATTAACTAAATTGAGCATTTGGCTACGCACAGCGTCCAAAAGCGAACCCCTAGAAGCACTGAATAACACTATTGTGTGCGGGGACGGGCTTAGGAATTCTGTTGTTGGTGCGTCTGATATTGTGGTTTCCAATCCGCCTTGGGGAGCGGAACTTGATGGATGGGACATCGACGCATTAAAGGGCCAATTCCCGCAATGTGGAGAGGAAGTGGACTCGTTCGCCATCTTCATCATCCGAGCTCACTCCTTGCTAAAGCCCGGTGGAGTTCTAGCGTTTATCACTCCCAACTCGTGGCTCACGGTTAGGGGCTATGAGAAATTCCGAAGGTGGATTCTTGAAGCTTTTGAGGTTCTGGAAATTGTAAATCTATGGAAAGTTTTCAAAGACGTAAATCATGACGCATGCCTTCTGGTAGCAAGAAGGCGCGACGAAAAAGAGACGCCCGAGAAGATACCAATGGCAAATGTGCGCGCAATACGACGCGGTGGTTCGGAAACAGAAAAATGGGGCTTATTAGCAAAAGAAGAGTGGTCACTCAACTTTCAAGCGGACCCGCAAAAATGGAAGTCGGAGCCATTTGCGCGGTTTGAGACGATGTATCCGCCGAAATTGGCGGCGAGTCTTGACCGAGTGGCAAAAAAAGCATTACCCCTCGGAGATTGCTGCGATATTACTGTTGGGATCCAAGTTTATCACCATCGCAAAGTATCCCGAGACATAATTGAGAATCGTGCATTTCACGCGCCCTATCGTAAAGGGCCTGACTATTATCCATTTGCAACTGGAAACGAAGTTCAACGCTATTTTCAGGTTGAGGCACATAATTCATTTTTGCTTTATTCGGATGACTTGTGCGACAAACGCTCATTGGAACATTATTCCACCCCTAGGATACTTATTCAGCAGATCTTTTGGGGAAGGCTGTCAGCGACTCTAAGCTCACCGGACGAACCGTCACTTTACCTAAATACTCTCTTTTCACTAAGCTCCCCCGCAAAAGGCTTCACTCTTGAATATTTACTCGCTGTGATCAACAGTCGATTCGTGTCTGCCTGCTACGAGAGATGGGCAAATCGCCTTTTCGGCGACAAGTTCCCAAAAGTAAGCAAGATTGACCTTCAGCGACTTCCAATACCTCGTCCCAGCAAAATAGTAAGGGCAAAATTGGAAGCGCTCGCGAAACGCCTATCAACGAATTGGAATACGTTGAAAAAAACAGCGCAACGCTATGCCGATGCAATGGAGGTACTAGACCCTTCTACCCAACTCGCAGGAGCAGTTCGAGAATATTGGACACTGGGCACTCGGGACTTTGTAGCCGAATTACAGAGAGCCTCTGTTCCCCTCACGCCTACCCAGATTTCTGGGGCCGTTGAACTTTGGAAGGAGACTAAAAACAAAACAGACAAAATCTGGGCTCAGATATCCACGGATGAAATGGAATCTGAAGAACTGATCAGGATTGCCTACGGCGTTGAAGAAGAGATCTACGAAGAACTAATTTCCCGCGCTCCGGCAATCGCCATCAATGACATTCTATTGCCGAAGACATGATTGCTGAAAGCGAGACCTCATGAGGAGAGGCGTATGGGCAGAGTTGAATGGATGGCGGCTGGCAATTCCGCCGACTTCAAACCCGCGGTGAGTTCTACCCCAAGTTCAATCTTGAGCGTGAGGGAACCGAAGTCCTCTTCCTAGGCATCCGGCGGCTGCGGGAGAGACCTAGGGGGAGCGCGGCGATGAGGACAAGCAAGGGCGCGCCAGGTTCGGGAACAGCGCCGGCCTTGATCGATTCCTGGGCGAGTTCGCTGACGCCCCAGTCGTGGAGGGTGCCGGCGCCGGCTTGGTTCACGGTGATCTGCATCCAGCCGTAGTGCACCGGTCCGCCTTCGCTCATCTCGACGCTGAAGCCGAGGAAGCCGGGGATGCCGGACTCGAATTGGTACGGGGCATCGCCGGTGTGGTTTTCGCTGCCGTTGAAGCCGAGGGCGAAGTTGAGTTCGGGGCCGATGTCTTCCAGCTCGGAGAGGCATCGCACCAGCCCATCGCCATTCCCGGTGGCCGGGTCGGTCAAGGCGGGCTCGATGCAGCCGCTGCTGCCGATCGCGGTGCCGCCGAAGAAGAGATTAATCCAGGGGCCGGATTCCAGATCCCCGGGGATGATGGTGGTGACCGTTCCCGTCAGGACATTGACGTAGATCCCATTCTCATCCGCAGGGATGGCGATGTCCCGCTCCCACGAATAGATCACCGCGGCTTGGCTGCTCCCCGCGGCGGAGGCAAGCAGGAGGACCAGCGCGCAGAGGGAGCGGCGGACTTTTCCAAGGGTGAATCCTTTCATGGTGATGGTGGTTCGATGCTCAGGTTCAGGCGGAAGAACTTCATGCCCGAGCGGCGGCCGCCGATCAGCACGGGAAACCGAACACTCACCACTTCGAAGGCGCCATCGCCCGCGACAACGGTGAGCGGCGTGGTGGCATTCGGCCAGGCGATGAGATCGCGGCTGAACTGCGCGGTGTATCTGAAGCGGGCAGCGGCGGCATCCTTGCGGCGGATGAAGAGCACGCGGTAGTCGGAGACATTCGGCGCCGGGAGATACTCGACGAGCGGGGTGCCGGGACTCAGCAGGGTATTGCCGGAGATGCTAAGAGGCGCCACGCCGCTGGCGGGATTGGCAGGGTCGCTGCCGTTGGAGAACTCGAAGAGGTTGCTGACGCGGTCGCCATCGAAGTCATCGTCGCGGCCGCCCTTGGGTGAGTTGAGGCCGAAGTGCTGGATCTGCCAGGCGTCCGGCAGGGCGTCCGCGGCATAGCTGCCGTAGTTGTCCGGATTGGTATCGAGCACCGTGAGGCCCAGCTCTCCGGAGAAGCCGGCGCTCGCGGCGCGGACGGTGGCGGGCGTGTCCTGATAGACGGCAGCCGCGGTGGCGAGACCGGTGGTGGAGACGCCGCTGAGCGGACCGGATACCGTGCTCCAGGCAAGCTCCGCGGGCGGGAGTGGCACGCTGCTGCCATCGTCTAAAAGTATCTCCGCGGTGAGCTGGAGGCTGCTCCCTTCTGCGAGCGTAATAGAGGGTGCCGAGAGGGTGATGCCTTGGGCCGCGCCGAGCTGGCCGGCGAATCCGGTGCGGGCCGTGTAGTCGGCGGAGGTACATTGGCCGCCGGGAGTGAAGCTGCCGGTGAGCGCGTAGTCCGCGCTGGCTCCGGTCTGCCCCCCGGCGCTGCTTGCCACCGGCTCCAGCGTGTAGTCCGCCACGGCTGCACCACGCGTGGCAGCAGGCAGGAGCATCACGATGGCGAGGGCGCGGAGGATCATGGCTTCAACTTTTCTTCGAGCCGGCGGAGGCGCTCTTCCTGATCGGCGAGCTTTTGCTTCAGCGCCTTGTTCTCGCGGTGGAGTTCCTGGATCGCGGCGGCGGAGTAGATGGTGAGCGGATAGGTATCGACCTGGAGGATCTCGCTGCCATCCGGCAGGTGCTCGCCGCTGCCCTGCACGTGGTCCGGGAAGACCTGCGCGAACTCCTGGGCGATGACATTCAGATAACGGCGGTCTTGCAGGCCGGGGTGGGTGGCGAGGTAGTCGCCCGTGTAGCGGAAGTCGACGAGGCGCACTTGATCGAGCGTGTCCAAGGCGGCACTGAGCGGCTGGATGTCAGTCTTGATGCGGCGGTCGGAATTCGAGAGCCAGCTGCCGGCGGAGGACTTGCTGGCGTTGCCCTCGACTTCGAGGGTGTTGGTGGCAGCGGCGCGGCGGATGCCGATCTTGCCGGTGAAGGTATTCGGCTGGTCGAGGCGGGCGACCTGCGCGGGCACCAGGTCCGTGTGCAGGGCAAGCACGTGGGAATCCCCTGCCGCGATACTGGCAATCTGCGTGGCCCCGGCGGGGATGGTGAGCTGGCCATCGGTGGAGTCTCCCCATGCGACGAGGCTGCCGTCATTCTTCAAGGCGACGCTGAAGCCATAGCCGGCCGCCACGGCGCGCACACCTGTTAGACCGGCGGGAACATTGCACTGGCCCGCGGAGTTCCAGCCCCAGGCGAGCACGCTGCCATCGCTCTTCACCGCCAGGCTGTGATAGGCACCGGCGGCGATGGCGATGACACCTGCCTGCGCGGCGGCGGGCACATCGGCTTGGCCCACATCGTTGCGACCCCAAGCGCTGACCGCGCCGCCGGGACCAAGGGCGAGGCAATGATCGTAGCCGGCCGCGATGGCGATGATGCCGGCGAGCGGCGGCGGGCTGGTCTGGCCGAAGGTATTGTCGCCGATGGCACTGACCGTTCCGTTAGAGAAGAGGATCAAGCTGTGCTTTTCCCCGGCGGCGATGGCGGAAGCGCCGCCGATGGAGGCGGTGTCAGCCTGGCCAAAGCTATTGTCACCCCAGCCCGCCACGCTGCCATCGCCTCGCAGCGCGAGGTCGTGGTTCGAGCCCGCGGCGATCGCGGTGACATTGGTCAGGCCGGCAGGCACGGCAGGCCCCGCGCCCCAGCGGATGACGCCGCCGTTCTTCAAGAGGGCCAGGCTGGTATTGCCCCGCGCCGAGATGGCCGCGGTATTCGCCTCGCTGAGCAACGGGGGCACGCTCGTTTGGCCCTGGGAGTTCTTGCCCCACGCCACCACCGGCAGCACGGGCGGTGCCTGGATCGTGCTGAGCAGGACTTGATCGACCTGCGCCGCCACCAGCGCATAGGGCGCGGCGGCGAGGCGTTGATCGGGGGTGATCAACTGGAAGCTGTGGGTGCCATCGTTGAACCAAACCCGCAGGCGCACATCGGCATTCGCGAACACGGCAGCAGGGACGGCCGCCATACCGGGAACCGCCGTGTCACCGATCAGGACCGAGTAGAGGCCGCGCGCCACTGGCAGCGCGATATGACCCGTGGGCTCGGCGCCTGCATTGCCGGTGCCGTCATTGCTCCAGTAGGTGGTCGTGCCGATGCCATCGACGAGCGCGAACTTGAACTGGCCCGTGCCATCGAAGGGCACTCCCTGCACCGCCATGCGCCCCTGGTGCTGGAGCATGCGCGGGACCTCCGCGCCCGCGGTGACGATGAGCAAGAGGGAACAGAGGAGGAATCGCGTGAGGGTCATGGTTTCGCGCGGGGAGGCGGAGGGGAACTTGGAAGACGGCCCTTGCCATTGTCTCCGGCCAAGGCGGGTGCCTTCTCCGGAGTGCCGGAACGGAAGCCGCCGCCGCTGTCGGTGGCGTAGAGCTTGGCATCGCCCGCCGTGAAGATGAGCTGCATGCCGCCGCGCGGTGCCGTGAGGATGCGTGCACCGGCAGTATCCTTGATGAACCACGCGGGTGCATTCGCCGGGAGCGATGCGGTCTTGGCAGGCGTGAGGAGGAAGGCATTCTCATCCCGCAGGTAGCGGACGATCTCCGGCGAGGGCTCGACTTCCAGGAACCACTGCCAGCGGCTAACAGATCCTTCATCCTGCCACTCGCGGCGCTCGGCATTCAGGATCTTGTCCGCGGCAGAGGGGCGCTTCCAGAAGGCGCGCTGGAAGACCGCGACAGGATCCACGGTCTTCACATCGGGTGCCGGCCCCGGATCCGCGGCCACCGTCACAGCTACAGGCAGCGGCGGCTTGGCCGGCATGAATCGCCACACGGCGAAGCCACCGCCAGCCACGACGACCGCTGCAATGAGAAGATTCCAGGGCTTCATGGATCGCTTACTTAGTTGCCGCTATTGCTGTAGGTGCGGAGGAAAAGCTGCACATCCTGCACGCTGGCCGCGAAACGATTCAGGCCTTCCTGTTCGTTGCTCAGCAGTGTGTAGGCGGGGATAACGAGCTTCCACTGGCCATTCCATGCGCTGCGTCCAATCAATCGCGTGTTGGTGAACTCCGCGGGCACGCTGCCGTAGAAGAAGGACGGATCATTCACCGCGCGGAAGGCTTGGTGCTTGCGGATCACCCATGGCTTCTCGGAGAGCGTGCCATTCGCGGTGAAGAACTGCGTCGCGTTGAAGTCGTTCGCACCGAGGTTGAAGGGCAGCGGCAGCGCCTGGTCCTCCACCTTCCACGAGCGCAGCGTATTCGTATCGCCGAGAGGTGGCGCGAGCATGTAGTCCATGCCGCAGGGGATCAGATACACATAGGGCGTGGCGCTGAGGGCATTGGCCGCGCTCGAGGCGGGGGCCCCGGCATTGGCCTCACCGGCCGCGAAGGCATCCATGCCGACATAGCCGGGCAGCGAGATCCCCACGCTGAAGATCTTCGTCGCGAAGTTGCTCGGCGTGTAGGCGTGGTCACCGGCCGCGAGATCGAGACCGAAGAAGTTCTTCCCGTGCTGGATCGTGGTGCTGAAGGGAATGATGATCCCGGGGACCGGCGTGCCGTCCGGCTTGCGCAAGTTCCGGCAGTAGGTCGCGACATCGGAGTCCGATAGCAGGTTGGCCGTGATGTGGCTTTCCAGCGTCTGCTGCCAGGCCTCGTCATCCCCGGTCTGGCTGCCGTCGGTGCGGATGCGGAAGAGTTCCGAACGCATCGAGAAGACCGTGCCATTCTGGTCGGGATTGTTCAGCCCCAGGCGGCCCTGCGCGACCGAGAAGTCCGCATCGAGCTTGGCCATGATGCTGGCCAGGCCACCATCGCCGAGCGAGCTGGTCGTTAGATGCGGCGTGCCATCGGTCAGGTCACCGAGCGCGCGGGAGGCGACGATGTTCTTGAACACCGTCTGGCCCTGCGGCGTGCCGAGCAGGCCGGTCTCGTAGTCGTAGCTCTTCGCGGCGAGGTAGCTGTAGCGGCTCGCGAGATCGAAGAGGCTGCGGTATTGCTCCAGCGCCTCATTGCGGAAAAGGCGGAAGGTGATATCGCGCGTGCGGTAGCCCTGGATCACGGCCGCGGCGCGCTGGCGGAAGAGCTCGCGGTTGGCCAGGATCCGGTTGCCACGGGCCAGCACATTGCTGACGTTCTGCAGCGCGCGCTGGTGGTCGATCGTGAGCTGCATCAACTCGTGCGAGTGCGAAACGTAGTCGCGGTAGGCCGTGGCGAATTCACTGGCCGCCTGCATCTCCTCGCTCGAGAAGCCGAGCTGGGTCAGCGCGGTCTCAAGGTCCTGCTCGGTCTTGAGGATTCCGATGTCGGTGGCTCCCGCTGCGGCTTCGCTCACCACCGCCAGGCTCCGCAAGATCACTGCGGTCACCTCTGCCGTCATCTTGGTGGCGGCGCGGGCCGGCGAGGTCGCATCATTCGCGAGGCCTACGATCCGCGGATAGACTTCCGACAGAGCCTCGCCGAGGTGCCCGGCACCTTCGGCTGAATTCTCCAGCCCGTGGGTGGTGGTATCAAGGGCCAGCTTCACGCTTTCCAAGACGAGCGCCTTGGTCTGCGAGGAACCAAGCTCCGACATGTGCCTCTCGTGCATCTGCACCAGGTCATTGAAGACGAGCACGGATTGCCGCAGATTGGCATTCTCCTTGGCATAGGAAGTCTTGGCTTCGGACAGCGACAGCCAAGTCTGCTGGGCATCCAGCAAGGCATCCTGAAGTTCGCCGGTCTCCGCGCGACTGCCGAGGCCGCCCTGCTTCCACACATCGTTGTATTGGACGAAGGAGGATGGCTGCACCGTGACACTGCGGCTGGTCACCGCGGTGTTCTTGTCGAGACCATCGACAATGTTCGCGATGCGGTTGCCGGTGAAGGCCGCGAATTCCTTAGCCTCCTGCACCGTGACGGTGATGGTCTTGGAAGTGTCCACCAGGTCATTCGGGCGATCCACGATGTACCAGTGGAAGAGGTCCGGCCCCGTGTAGCCCTGCGCGTAAAGCTTGCCGGCTCCGACTTCGCCCGAGTAGGGCTTGCCGAAGACGCTGATAAGCTCGGCGGTGTAGGCGATCTCCTGCTCGACGAGCCCCGTATTGAATTCATCCAGGGTATTCTCCTGATTGCGCAAGGAGCCGGTCATCACCGAAGCCTGGTTGAAGGCACCCGCCGCGTTGTTGAGCGCGTTCAGCGCGCGGGCCGCGATCTGCTGGTAATGGGTGGCACCACTGCCTTCCGCATTGTTGATCAGGATCAGCGCGGGTGAGATGTCGAAGGAGATCGCACCCGGGCTCAGGCCCAGGGGATTGAGATGCGCATTCGCGCTGTCCATCGTCGTCTGGAAACCGGTGGCGGAGGCAGGCAATTGGGCCAGCTCCGGCACGGTCGTGCGGTCGATCTTCTGGACGCCGGTGTGGACCGGGTCTTCCACCGGCAGCAGCGAATTCGCCACCGCCCAGTTGAAGAGCGCGCCCTGCGTGCTGCGGCTGACCCATTCATCGAAGCCCTGGCGGCTGGTCACGCCGGTCTGCGGGTTCGTGCCCTGGCTATCGCGGAAGTAGCTCCATCCGGCAGCCGGGTCATCCTTGTACTGCTTGCGCCAGGTCAGGGCGATGATCTGCTCGGCAGAGCGGGCGATATTGCCAGCGGCGGCAGCGAACTTGCGCTCGTCGAAGTAGTCCACTGTCACCGGCTGGCCGAGCACCGTCACGGCCTCGGCGCGCGGGGTCCAGGTGAAGTTCTGGTTCGTGAGCAGCTTGTAGTAGCCGGTCAGCGCCGTGAGGTAGTGGCCGTAGGCATCGCCGTGGCCCTGCGGGAACATGCGCTGGGCATCGGCTTCATCGATCACACCGTTCGCGGTGCTGCTGCCGACCTTCTCCTTGATGTTGTAGTTCAGGGCATAGATCCCCTCCCCGCTGTTGATGCCGTGGGTGTAGTTCCAGTAGAGGCGGTTGTAGGCCGGTGCGATTCCCACGCCGGGGCTGACAAAATCATCCCGGCCGCGGAGCAGGGCGATCTCCTCATCCAACGAGCTGGCGACCTGGCCCTCGAAGGAGAAGCGGCTGGTATTCACCGCCGGACCGCCGCCCTCGTCATCCACGGAGATTGTCGGGTTCGCCGCATCGGCATAGGCTTCGTTGCCCAGCAGGGTATAGAGGTCGTTGAGATAGCCGGCAGCCAGAATCAGCGCGTTGTTGGTGTCCGGATCATTGGTGTTCGCGTCGATGCTCATCGACTTCGCGCGGTTGAGCACCGTCTCGTAAATCGCGATCAGGCCCACGTCGTTGACGTTGGAGAGCGTCAGTGCGATGTCGCCCTCCCAGCGGGTGCCGGCCTGGGTCAGCACGCTGACATCAGTATTCACCGCGTTGTTGTAGAGATCCTTCACGCGCTGCTCGAAGGGATTGATCGCAGCGAGCACCCGCTTCACCCAGCCCTCCACGAAGACCGGCTGCATCCAGCGCGAGTACTGCGTTCCCAGTACGTTGCCGGCGCTGGCCTTCGGACGGTAACGCACGGTGAACCAGCGATCGTTCAGCACGAAGGGCGAACCGCCGAAGGGATTGGTAGGCGAGCCCCCGACGATCGCGGTGTTGGTGTTCTTGCCATCCGGATCGGTGGCCGCCTGCCAGACGCCGCCGCCCTGCACCACATCGGTCTCGGTTGCGGCCTCGATGCGGAAGTCGATCGTGCTTTGCACATCCGGATCCGCATCGCTGTAGAGGGCGACCTCGATGGTATTCGGTCCGGCGCTGAAGTAGCTGGCCGGCACCTGGAACTGGAGCGGCAGGCCATTCGGCGAGAGCCCGCTGCTGGCATTGCTGGCCGTGAATAGCGCCGCCGGGGCGCGGTAGGCGATGGCCGGGGTGCCATTCACATAGAGCACGCAGCCATCCTGCGTGCCAAGATCGGCACTGAAGAAGATGTCCCCGGGCACGCCACCGCTGAAGTCCACTCCCGATTCGGACTTGAGCACCGCGGCAGGCAGACCCGCCGCTTTCTCGATATCGCTGTAGCCCGTCGGACGGACATTCTGGCTGCGCGGCAGCGGGACCGGTGTCGCGGCGCTATACTGTCCATCGGCCGGGATCATGCTGCCGGGATCGGAGACCACCCGCCACTGGTGGGTGCCTGCTGCGGGATTGCCCAGGCGGGTGCTCACCGACGTGGTATAGACTGCGGGTGCGCTGGCGGCACCAGTTGCCCAGCGCCACTCGAACTCATAGTCCTCCGGCTTGCCCGCGAAGTCGCCGCTGTGGCGCAGGGTGACTTGCTCATCCAGCGGATTGCTGGAGGCGATCGTCTTCAAGTCGCCGGTATAGAGCTGCGGCGCAACCTTGAAGACCTTCACCTGCACCGGATCGCCTTCCGGCGTGAAGGCGCGGCCATTGCCGAAGACCATGGTCACGTAGCCGGTGCCCTGGCCAGTGGCGGTGACGGCGTAGCTATCCACCGCCGTCTCCGTGCTGCTGATCCTGGCGGAGTCGTTCTCACCGATATCCGCGTTCTTGGCGGGGTCCACGATGTAGGTCCCGGCCACCGCGGGGTTCTCCTTGAAAGTCTCGACACGGGTATTGAGCGCATCGATCGCGGCATCCCACTTCGACTTGTTCGTGTCGGTCGCGGAAGCCAGCGCCTTCAGGGTGGTTTCCTCGGCCGCGGTCAGCAGGTTGAGATCGAGGTAGTCCTCGCCTGCGGGCTCGTCATGGAAGCTGCCGAGGAGAACCAGGGTCCCCTTCGCCCCGCGGAGCGGATCCAGGTAGAAGCGCTGCTGGAGATGCGGCGGCAGGCCCTGGAAGTAGGTCTTACCCTGGTAGCTGGTGGTCGCGATCGAGCCCGGCAGCGCTGTTAGACCGACTGTAGACAAGTCGAGCGGAGTGATCTTCTCGCGGGTCGGATCGTGCAGGGTCACACTGGCCTTGGTCTGGCCGGTGACAGTGGCAGCCTTGGCGATCGATTGCTGGTAGAGCACCTGGGCACTGGCCTGGCCGCGCACCTGCGGCAGCCCGAACTTCGGCAAGGTCAGGGTCTCGGCCACGCGGAGCTCCGGAGCCTGCAGCGGCCACGCCGGACGATAGGTGATCGGTAGCGGTTCATCCTGCTGGGTGCTGTCGATCGCGGTGAGATTGAGTGGTTGTCCGCTGCGGGCCGGCTGGCGCAGGAAAGGCAGGATGGTGCCCACCGGCGGCTGGACCGTCTGGCCGGGGATGAAGAAGCCATCCCGGCTGACGTAGTACAGCTTCATGGTGAACTTCGGATCCGGCGGCGGCACGTAGTTGCCACCTTCGGCAATATTGGGATCAGTGATGATCCCGGCTTCGGTGCGATAGCGGACCGTCAGGAACTTGCTGAAGCCGGAAGCCGGATCACCCCCCATGTTGGCGTTGCTCACCACCAGCGTGGTCTGCGCCGCGATCGCATTCCGGATGATCGTGGTGACATCGATGTTCTGCCCGCCATTCCCGTAGACGGCCGAAACCAGCACCTTGGGCGCGTGCGGTCCGCGATGGACCCAGGTGAAACCCTTGCGGTCCTTGAAGGTGAAATCGCGGTAGGCCTGATCGGCTGACACGCTGGCATTCGCCGGCTGATCCGCGCTGATGATCTCCAGATCCTTCGAGGTCCGGCTGGTACCGGTGCCGACCAATGGCAGCGGCATCAGCGGCAGCGGGTAAGGCTTTACCAGCAAGGTCCCGGCGGTGGCGGTGAAGTCGAAGTTGTAAGTGGCATTCGAACGGTTCACCTTGTAGGCGTGCATCGCCGGGCGGTCATCCACCGCGTCCGTATAGGCCAGCAGCAGGAAGGGCTGTGAGGTGTAGGACCCGCCGCTTGTGATGTTCAAGTCATCGCGCAGCGCATAGGCCCGGCCACCGAGCATGAAGGCGTGCTCTTCGTTCGGATTGTAGCCGGGCTTGGTGGAATCATTCTGATAGTAGACCGATCCGGTTGACTCCACTGGCGGCAGGTCATCCGTGCCGACGCCCTGGGCGATGACAATCTCCGGCGAAGTACTAGCCGGATAGGAGATGGTATAGCGGCCGATCTTGCCGGGCACGTAGAGGTCCTGGAAAGCCGCGGTGGGCGCGCTGATCTTCTTGAACCAGCGCACCGTGAGCGTGTTCTCGCCGGGCCGCGCATTCACCGGAATGATCGCGCCAAGGTTAGCGGCGGCCACTCCGGAGCTTACCGGATTCACATAGCCTTGCGGATAGTAGGCCGTGCCTGCCGAGACGAAGCCGGCAAACTCATGCCCTGCCGGCGGTGACAAGCGCGTGCCGACAGTCGCAGTGGTATTGATGACCGCGGCTTTGTCCGACTCCACGGAGTAGGTCAGGTTCACGCTGCCCGCGGGCAATGTCGTGGAGATGATGATGCTCGTGCCATTGACGATGCTGAGGATCGTGGCGGTCCCCGTGATCCCGGGACCGGTCACGACCATGCCTACCTCCAGCCCCGCGGTGGAGCCCACGTTGATGGTCGCGGAATTCGCGGTGGCGGGTGCGGAAGCCAGCACCTTCTGGCGCGCCTCCGCCTGGGTGTAGACGTTCACATACCAGGTCTCGCCGTTGTTGCTGAACTTGAGCAGCGAGCGGTTCCGCTGGTCGGCACCCGGATTGACGTGGAAGCGCTGGGTATTGTTGTTGATCGCCGCCTCCGTCTGCGCCGGATCATCCTGATAGATCAACTGCGGCAAGACCCCGTTCGCGAAGCTGATGCCGGTCTCCGGCGTGCTGCCGTTGCCATCCACGGTGTAGTGCGCGTAGTCCTCCAGATCCGGGGACCAACGCAGCCAGTAGCGGTCCTGGTGATCGGGCCACTTGATGTTGAAATCCGCGGTCTCCATCCAGTAGAAGACCACCTTGTTGTAGGCCTCGTTGGGCAGCTTCGGCGAGCCGTCATCCGGATCGTTCGCGGGGCTGGTCTCGCGCTCGGCGTAGTAGGCCAGGGTCTGGTCGGGCCGGACCACCGTGCCGTAGTAGCTCGCGCCATTCTGCTGGGTGCTGAGCACCGGCGAAGCCACCAGCGCGGAATTGCCATCGCCCGGCCGGATTTCCTCGCCGAGGTTGATGGACGGATAGCCCACGGCAGCCACACGCTTGATCTCCACGATCTCGGAGCCGACGAACTCGTAGGTCCCCGTGGCCGAGCGCACGTTGCCGAGGTATTCCACCAGCATCCGGCCTTCCACGTTGTAGGCGTGCAATTCCCCCACCCCGTTGAACTTGTTGAAGGAAAGCGTCGTGAGGTTGGGAGCAGCCGGACTGTAGCCGGGAATCGAGATCTCCTCGGCCACCGCCTTCGGCACCTGGTTGTTGTAGACCGGGTTTACCGTCGTGATGCGGCCGTCGGTGATCTGCACCTTCGGCCCGTCGAAGTTGCCTTCCGTCCAGAAGATCGTGCGGATCGGGCGCAAGGTATTGGAGGAAACGGCGAAGGTCTCAGTGCGGATGCCGTAGTCCGCACCATCCGGCACGCGGCTGACCCACTTGATCTCTACGCGGCCCGGCTGGTGGGCGAAGACTTTCTCCGCATGCGGGCTGTAGTAAAAGCTGGTCGCCGGAGTGACCGGGAAATCGGTGGCGGAGTTGACGCTGTTCGAAGCGTTGCCCGAGAGGGTGATGGTATTCCCCACCACCCGGGTGACCGACTGGCCCAACAAGCTGGCGCCGACGACGAGCTCGGCCGGCACGCTGGCTACGGTGACTGTCGTACTATTGACCGAAGCCGCGGTCACGCTCGCGCTGCCCAGCGGGACCAAGGCTCCCAGCCCGGGAATGATCTCGCCCGGCAAGACCGGCTGCGGCCGCCAGTAATTGGCATCCGCGGCGGTCACTCCATCCGCCTGCACCAGAGGCGGCGTGATGATGTCCCCCAGCGAATAGCGCGGCACCCCGGCCGCGAAGGTATTTCCAATCGATGCGCGCTGCAGGACGATCGTGTTGGCCGTATTCGAAGGATAGCGGTCCGCCAGAGTCGCGGAGGTGCTGATCGGCCCTGCCGAACCGGACAGCGCGGCTGCCGAGGACGACTGGCCGGCGGTCGCCGGCGGATTCGCCACGAAGGGCGGGCCCGCCTGATAGACCGTGTTGAAGGACCCGGACTTCAGCTCATACTGCGCCCGTGCCGCGCCGCTGGCTAACAGCAGGACGCAAAGCACGGAAAATCGGAACCGCAGGTATCTCATGGCGCTCGGGTGTAGGGAGGAGGGTGCAGCAACAAACAGGCAGGCAGGCTAACAGACTGGCTGGTGCCACGACCTCAGCGCGGACCGACGGCGATGAAGGAGAAGGAGCCGCCGGCGAAGTTGTGGTTATCGGACAGGCGGGATTCGACTACGAAGCCGTTCTTGGTGGTCGAGTTCACCGTGTTGATCAAATAGCCGCCCTCGGCGGGCGTCGCCGTTACCGAGGGCTCGGCTGAGAACGCGGTCGTGAAGGTGATGGTGTAGGCGTTTGTGCCCGTAACGGTGAATCCGGAACCGACTTTGATCGTCCCGTTGCCATTGATGGTGCCCCGGATGATCCTCAGGTTCTCCTCGCCCGTCGCCACCGATTTGCCGGCGGCGGTCAGGTTCCCGGTGACGGTGACATCCCCGGCGGTATTCCAGCGCAGCGCGGTGGCTTGGGCACCACTGTTGGTCCCGAGAGCTCCTCCCGAATAGCCGTAAAGGACGGGCCCGTCCACGTTGATCCCATTCCATGCGCGTCCGGTCCCATACCAGCCGAGGCCATGATTCACGTCCTTCAAGAGGATGCTGCTGGTGCCGCCGATCGTTTGGTTGCCGGTGAGTGTCAGATTGCCGGTGTTGATGTTGGCCGCGCTGAGATTGCCCGTGGCGCTGATGGTGCCACTCGCACTGATGTTGCCACCCGCGCTGATATTGTTACCGACGACCACCGATGGCTGGGTGGAATCGCCGCCCGAGGGGCTATCCTTGAAATAGAAGACATTTTCCGCATAGCCGAGGAAGTCCTCGCTGACACTCGGCGAACCGAAGGCGATGAAGTTGCCGTTGCTGCCTCCTTCCGTGGGGTTGGCACCGAAGCTATTCGTGCCGAAGTTGAGCCCCGCCTTGGCGATCATGGCGCCGGTGGAGACGACCGATCCCGTGGTGGTGAGATTCCCGCTGACCTTGGCGTTCCCCGTCACGTCCAGCTTCTCGGCGGGAGCGTTGTTGGCGATGCCGAGATTGCCGTTCGAGTCCACCCGCAGGCGCTCGAGATTGTTCGTCTTGAGCGTCACGATCCCATCTCCCGGGGAAAAGAGGCCACCATCGATGTCGCCCCCGGAGTTGAAGACGAAACCGCTGTTGCCGTTGGCGCTGATGGATCCGCTGGCCTTGATGTTGCCGGTCACATCCAGCTTCTCGGTCGGGGCCGCGCCGCTGCCGATGCTGACCCGGCCCGAGTTATCCCAGCGCAGGGCCGCGCTCTGGGTCGCCCCGTTCACGCTGCCCAGCACGCCACCGCTGGAACCATAGAGCACCGGTCCATCGACGTTGATGCCGTTGAAAAGACGCCCCGTGCCGTACCATCCGAGACCGTAATTCGCGTCCTTGAGGACCAGGTCGGTTCCGGAGGCCACCGAATCCGCAGTCGCCGCGCGCAGGGCGAATGCGGTGGAGATCAGGCGCTGGCGGGGAGCGATCGGGGTATCGCTATTGTTGAAAGTGTTGTCGCCATTATCGACCACGATTTCCAGGTAGCGGTCGGTGCCGCCGAAGACGGTCAGCAGCGAGGGCCGCGGGGTTTCCGTCACGCCATTGAAGGACGCGTTGACACCCTGGCCAAGGATCACGCTGAAGTCGCCGTTTGCCAAGGTTGCCGTCTGCTCTTCCGACCACAGGCGGTTGCCGCCGGTCGCCGCATCGAAGAGGCGGAAGATGATCTTGCGGTTCAGCGGCGTGCCGGTGCCCAGACCGACTCCCGCGCTATCGACGACCCGGCCCTGATAGCTCATCAGGGCGGGCACGCCCTGCGCGTGCAGCAGTGCGGTGGAAAGACCGAGGACGGAGAGGACGACGGAGGCGGATTTCATGATCGGGTCTTGGGAGAAAGGGCGAGTTGCGGGTAGAAACCGTTAGGGAACGTAGAGGGTGCCGAGCTCGTTCGCGCGGCGGAGTTCAAAGGTGCCGGTGAGCGTGATGGGATTGCGGTGCAGGCCGGTGATGACTTCCTGGTAGGTGCCGCCGATGGTGCTGCTGCCCCAGCCGCTGGTGGTGGTGCTGCCGGCGGGCGGCGAGCTGGTGAAGTTGAAAGTGCAGGTGCGGGTCACGCTGTAGCTCTCCACACCCGGGCCGAGCGTCTGCCCGCGCGCGTTCTTGTTATCGTGGTCCGGGTGGTACTGGTGGACGAAGGGATTGGTCGGATCGTTGTAGGGGATCTGGATGGTCCGCACCAAGGACCCGCCCGCCACCACGCTGCCGGAACCGCTGCTGATCACCTGGTCCAGCGGCATGTGCGCGGCCACCAGGCGCTGGGCCGTCGCCAGCGAGCTGCCGTCTAACAAGGACTCGCTGGTGCAGACGCCGACTTCATGGGCGCCCGCGGCGAGCCGGCCGATGAAGACCTGGGAGAGCAAGCTGGCAGTGCCATTGTCCGCCACGTGCAGCAGCGTGCGCAGCGGGAATGGCTGCGGCGCATTGCCCGCGGTAGTGGAGGCATTGCTGACTTTGTTCAGCGAAACATCGCCGACCCACAGGCCGGCCAGCGAGGTCTTCGTCGCGCTCGCGGGCAGATAGATATCGATCAAGTTGCCGCTGTCGGTGACCCGCAGCAAGGAGGCGAAGAAGGCATCCGCGGGCGCAGCACCCATCGCCGCGCGGTCGATCCCGAAGTTGATCTCGGTGGTCGCCTGCGGCGCGATCACTTCCTGGAAGGAGCCGCTGAGCGGGGTCTCTTCCCACAGCAGGGTCGTGCCATTATAGCTGCGGCGCGTGAGTGGCACCGGCCCCGTGACCGGAGTCTGCCCCGCGGGTGCAGCCTCGCTGGCGACCGGCGCGAAATTCAGCGTGATCGGTGCCGAGGTCCTGTTGCGGATCTGCGCCTTGACCACCGCACCCGCGCGCCCGAAGGCCAAGCCATCGTTCGTGCTCAGGTTGATCTCCACCGGGGCGTAGAAATTCCCCACCACATCCGCGGAGAACCAGTAGGCCTTCGTCCGGTCGATCCGCTCCGCCGTGGGCGAGAAGACTTGCAAGGGATTGGCCGCGCCCAGATCACCGCCGACGTACTTGAAGATCCGCGTGTTCGTCGCCGTCGCGATCGGGAAGGAGGCGAAGTAGGCGCTCATCAGCGGCGAGCTCCCGCCGCTGCCCGCCACGGGAAAGCCCATCAGGTTCGCACCGTTGCGCACCCATTGGTTCGAGGGCGGGCGCGTGGCCTCGAGCAGCGGCACGGTGTAGCTGTTAGACGAGGTTCCGCTGCACTTCACCAGATAGGCCGCCTGGCCGCTGAGCTGGGTGAGCGAGCTGTTCTCCGGCTCGCCGCGCTTCCACACCGACCACTCCGGCGTGCCGGCGGACGGGATCAGCGGTGATTCGATGAACTGGACCTGCGTCGGATTCGGATTCCAGCGCCAGACCTCGATCACGGTCGGCGGCAAGAGGCTCTCCAGCGTGCCCTGGCGCACATCACCCGTCAGATGGATGGCATTCCACCCGCCCTTCAGGTTATAGGTCGTGGTCTGCCATTGGGCATGCAGGCTGGATGTGGAAAGGGTCGCGGCAAGGAGGAGGAGGGCCCTGGGTTTCATCATCTAACAGTTAGTCGATAAAGCTGCTTGGGTGCGGACCCAGCGGCACAGAAAGCGGAGACGACACCGATATCGGCGGACTGCCAGCTCGGGGAGCCGGCGGCAGGACTGCCGATCGCGAAAGGAATGCGGGTCCAGGTCTTCGCGTCCGCGGAAGCCTCGATCGTGTAGGTCTTGCCGGTGATGGCGTAGAAGGAGAAGCGCACATTGCCCGCCGTCTTCTCCTTGATCTCCAGGGCGAAGCGCTCGCTCGCATCGCCGGCGAAGGTGCCCGCGAGATACTCCAGCCAGTTGCTGGTCCCGTCGTGGTCGTAGTCGCCATCCTTGTCGATCAGGCCGAGCGGCCAGTTCCCCTGCTCATCCGGATCCTTGCCCGACTGATAGAGCTGCCATTGCTCCCAGACATCCGGCAGTCCGTCGTGATCGCTGTCCTGCCCGAGGTTCAGGTCGAGCCGCACGCGCTCGCTGCCCTTGCCCGAGGTAAGGGTGCCGGAGGCTTCAATGGGATAGTAGCGGACGCCCGCGATCTCCACCGCAATGCTGAAGGGACTCTGGGTGCTCACCGCCTTCTCCGTGTAGAGCGTCGTGCCGCTGCGGTTTTGGTCCAGCCGCACCTGCAATTCGTAATTCTGGTCCAGCCGCGCGCCGCTGCTCACCGGTGCCCGCCCCACCTCCTGGTTTCCCTTGAACAAGATGATCTGCGCGCCTTCCGCCGTCACCGTCTGGCCGACTTGGTCCCTCACGGTCCCATAGAGCGTGTAGTAGGGTGCCGGAGGAAAGGCCTGCACGACTCCCACCACGGCCAACGACAAGAATGCAAATGCCGCCAAGCCAAACAGGTGTCTAACAGCTCGATTTGCAGACATTTCCATAATTCGCGGAGTCGATTAGCTTCAAGGCATCAGATATTCAAGATAAATTAGGTAATTTTTTTAAACTCAACTGCACGTGGTGACTTGCGGCACCCTGAGCGGCAACCCGCCAAACGCCCCAACATGCCACCATCGGCCAGGCCACATCATCCACGAACACCACAAGCCGCGCTACGGGCGCATTCGTGGGTTCGCCGCGAGTGCAAACCTCAAGCCGGCCGCCGAGAAAAAATGCGGGCCTGTTAGACAGGCAGGAATTTTAATGACCTTCCGACATCGGGGAATTCGGGGCCGCCAAAACAAAACGGCCCGCAGTGATACTGCGGGCCGTGTTGGCGAAAGTGGCGGAGAGAGAGGGATTCGAACCCTCGGTGAGTTTAACCCCACGTTCGATTTCGAGTCGAGTGCCTTAAACCGAGCTCAGCCATCTCTCCTTTGTTTGGCGGCTGGGGGCGGGAAAGTAGCAACCCGCCCCGGGTTGTAAAGAGGGAAGGCCGGAGAGTTTGCCAGGGTTCAGTTTTCAGTTCTCAGGAAAGAGCAGAAGAGCAGCAGAGGCTCACTCCGGCTTGTCGTCGTCGCTGACGGTGGCGGCGAGGGGGGTGGACTTTTCGCCGGGGGCACCGCTGCTCTGGGCGGTGGCGGTATTGCTGCCGGTGCCAGGGGGGCTGGGGACGGCGGCGGCGCCGGCCTTGGCGGTGGAGAGCGCGGGGTTGCGGGCCGGGAGGACGAGGGCCTCGGTGTGGCTGCGGCGCATCGCCTCGCGGGAGATGAAGTCGACGAGGGTGCCGGAGAAGAGGACAGCGCAGGCGGCCAGGCCCATGCCGATGACCCACCAGCGTTCGCCACGGTTGCCACTGCGGCCGCGGGCACCGTAGGCGGCCTCGATGTCGGCGCGCTCGTGCAGTTGCGGCGGGGCGGCGCGGCGGCCAGCGGCGGGCATGACCTCAAAGGCGGGGTGAACGACCGGCTTCTCCAAGGCGATGTCCGGCATGTCCAGCTCGGCAGGCTCCGGCGGCGGGGCGGCCTTGCCACGGAGCGGGGAGCCGGTCGGCTTCACGGCGCGCGGGCGCCACTTGGCAGCGCGCTTCGGCAGCGGGAAATCCGCCCGACCAGCGAAGCAATCATCGAAATCGTCGACGGGCAGGACCTCCACGACGGGGAGTTCACTGGTGCCCAGGATGACCTTGCGGACTGCGCCGGCGGCGACGAAGTCCTCCATGGGAGCGGCACCTTCCACGGGATCGCCATTCGGCATCACCGGAAGGGGGCTGAGTGTGGTTGGTAGGATCACGTTCGGGACAGTATTCCGGGCTGGTGTAACCTGATTGGTCATTGAGGGTCAATGATCATTTTTTCTTAAATAATTAACACGGTTTTCAAAAATGTCAGGAGATCCGGTGCATTTTTTGGGCCAAGCTGCCAACAGCCAAAAGCGCAGGTGCCGAGTGATGAGCCAAAAAGAACTTACACCCCGGCCGCCCCGGTGCCTAAGATCAGGCATGCACGCCTCCATCGTCATGACCGTCCTCGCCGCTGACCGCCCCGGGCTGGTGAGCGCCCTTTCCCAGACAATCGCCGGGCACGGTGGGAGTTGGCAGGAGAGCCGGATGGCGCACTTGGCCGGGCAATTCGCGGGGATTCTGCGGGTGGAGTGCCCGGAGGCGCAGGCGGAGGGCCTGCTGAAGGAGCTGGCGGGGCTGGAGAGCCAGGGGATTACCGTGCAGGCGCGGCGGCAGGAGACGGCTCCGGCCGCGGCGCGGGAGACGATGTCGCTCGATATCATGGGCAATGACCGGCCGGGGATCATCCGCGAGCTGTCCGCAGCCATCGCCGGGGCCGGGGCGAATGTGGAGGAGCTGTCGACCTCTCTGGAGAGCGCGCCGATGTCCGGTCACCCGATCTTCCGCGCGCAGGGCCTGGTCTCGCTGGCGGCGGATCGGGAACCGGCGGATTTGATCGCGGCGATCGAGAAGCTCGGGCCGGATCTTTCTGTGACGATTGATGCGTGACAGCGGAATGACGAATGCAAAATTCCGCGAATGCCGAATGTCTCGCGATGAAGAGGGAGCACCGTTGCCACCTTGCTTCATTCGTCATTCGGGAATTCTGCATTCGTCATTCGCGCCGGACATCCCCCGCCCTTGCGGACGGGGGATGCCAACCTTGCGCGGACTGGCCGCTGCTCATGACCCCTGCATCATGACACATCCATGATGAGAGCAGGGTGAGAAAAGGAACGATTGCAGAGCACGCGCTTTCCCTGCTCTGATCGCGTGGCGATTCCCATCATGCGACTTCTCTTGATTGAAGACCACCCGGCCCTGCGCGAGGCCCTGGACCAATATCTCCGCGAGGCCGGATACGTGGTGGATGCCATCGCCGCCGGCGAGGAGGGCCTGTGGGCCGCGGCGAATGGCGGCTATGACGCCATCCTGTTAGACCTGATGCTGCCGGAGATCGATGGCCTCACGATCCTGCGGCGCCTGCGCAAGCAGGAGAACCCGGTGCACATCCTGGTGATCAGCGCGCGCGATGGCTTGGAGGATCGCTTGGAAGCGCTGGATGCGGGAGCGGATGATTATCTCGTGAAGCCCTTCCCGCTGGCGGAGGCGCTGGCCCGGGTGCGCGCCCTGCTGCGGCGCACCTATTCCAAGAAGGGCCCGGTGCTGAAGACCGGTGACCTGGAAGTGGACCCCGCGCGGCGCAGCGTGAGCCGCGGCGGCCGGCCGGTGGAATTGACCGCGCTGGAGTATCGTCTGTTAGAGTATCTCTCCTACCGCGCGGGCGAGGTGGTGCCACGCACGGACATCTGGGAGCACGTCTTCGAGGATGGCAGCGGTGGTAGCAGCAATGCGGTGGATGTCTACGTGGGCTACCTGCGGAAGAAGCTGCACCGTGAGGGCTCACCGGATCTGATCCACACGCGGCGCGGCCAGGGCTACGTGCTCGAAGCCCCCTCCCCCGCCCCATGAGGATGAAGACGCCCTCCATCCGCCGCACCTTGCTCATCCGCTGCGGCCTGGGCATCGGCGCGCTGCTCTGCCTGCTCTCCGTGGGGATCTATCTGCTGGTGGAGGGCAGCCTCTATGGCGAGATCGATGACTCGATCAAGGACACCGCGGCGATCCTCTCCAACCAGGTGGAGCTGGAGGACGGGCACATCAACTACGAATGGGCGGAGGGCCAGGGCACCAACAGCGCGCTGGTGGAGGATGGGCTCTTCCAATTCTGGAATGAGAAGCAGGGCACCAGCACCAGCTCCCCCGCGCTGCACGGGCAGATGCTCCCGAGGTTCCGCGGTGCGGATGGCGCGCCCGTCTTGCGCAAGATCGTGCTCGCCGATGGCCGGCACGCCCGCGCGGTGGGCCTGAGGATCTATCCCTTTGTACTGCCCAAGGAGCAGGAAGCAATGCAGGCGCGCGGCGAGGTGATCGATCCGCGGAGCCTGCCGCAAACCCTGGTGGTGGCACGGGAGGTGGAGGCCGTGCATCGCTCGCTGCAGCGGCTGCGCTGGATCCTGGCGGCTGGCTGCGTGCTCACACTGGGGCTGGGCTTCCTGCTGATCGAGCTGGCGGTGCGTTCTTCGCTCAAGCCGATCCAACAGCTTGCCAAGCAGGTGCAGGACCGCGCGGAGCACCAGCTCGACAAGGGGCTGGATCTGCCGGAGGAGCTACCCGTGGAGCTGCGCGGCCTGGCGGAACACTTCAACCTTCTGTTAGGCCGGGTGGCCGCCATCCGCGAGCGCGAGCGCGATTTCGTCCGCCATGCCGCGCACGAGCTGCGAACGCCCATCGCCGGACTGCGCGCCACGGCGGATGTGGCGCTCGCGCATCCGCGGGATGCCGCGGCCTATGCGGAGTATCTCGGTTCCTGCCAGAAGTCAGCGATGGAGCTGGGCGAGCTGGTCAAGCGGCTCTCCGCGCTGGCACGGATCGGCCGGGAGACGCAGGCGGTCGCGCTGGAGAAGATCGAGCTCAGCGCCTTGCTGCGCGAGAGCTGGGTGCCCTTCCAAGCGGCAGCAGAAGCGCGCGGCCTGAAGGCAGATTTCGCGGGCAGCAGCACAGCGATGACGGCCCTGGCAGATCCGGCACTGCTGAAGATCGTGCTGAACAACCTCTTCGACAATGCCGTGTGCTACGCCATTCCTAGTAGCACCATCCGCGTCGCGATGGAGAAGCAGGCCTCCGGCATCGAGATCCGCGTGGCCAACCGCACCGACCAGGCACCGATCGACCCGGAGCGCCTCTTCGAGCCACTGTTCCGGCGGAATGCCTCGCGCGACGATGCGGACAGCCACCTCGGCATCGGGCTCACCCTGAGCCTGGAGGCCGCCCGCGCCATGGGCGGCAGCCTGCGCGGGGAGTATGGCGATGGTGAGATCCGCTTCGCGCTGCTGCTGCCGGAAGCGCAGGCATGAGCCTCATCAAGGCTGCAGCTCCTTGCGCAGCGGACCGGGGCGATTGGTCGTGATGGCCTGCACGCCGCAGGCGATCATCTTCTTCGCCAACTCCGGATCATCCACGGTCCATGAGGTAAGCGCCAGGCCCTTGCCTTTCAGGCTCGCGAGCCAGGAGGCATCCACCGCCGGAGCCGTGGCCTTGAATTGCAGGCCCTGCGACTTGCAGTCCGCGAGCTGCTTCTCCACCAGCGGGCGCTGCTCCGGCGCGGTCACTTCCTTCAGGTCCGAGATCAGGTGCGCCTGATAGGCTGGCAGCTTTTCACGGCAGGCCGCGATCACCGGGGCATTGAAGGAGATGATCGTCACGCGTGCGGGATCGGCATGCTTTTCCGCGAAGAGCTTGGCCAGCGGCTCCACGATCTCCGGCCCACACTTCACCTCCAGGAAGAAGCGCTTGCCCGGCGGCAGGATGTCCAGGATCTGCTTCAGCAGCGGCATGTGCTCGCCCGCATACTTCGCGTCCTTCCAAGAGCCAACATCGAGCTTCGAGAGTTCCGCCCAGGTGCTCTCCGCCACCATCAGCTTCTCACCGGCCACGCGCTTCGTATCGGCATCGTGAATGCACACGATCTCGCCGTCCTTGGTGAGATAGAAGTCGCCTTCGATGCCATCCGCGCCTTCCTCGAAGGCCAGCTTGAAGGAAGCCAGGGTATTCTCCGGCGCGGCGTGTGAGGCACCGCGGTGGCCGACAATCAGCGGGAGATCAGCAGCAGAGGAAGCCATGGAGACCAGAGAGAGAAACAGCGGAGTGAGCTTGAGCCAAGTCATGATGAATGAAACGTGGGAATCCCGCGGATCTTGCCGCCGGGATGCTCACCATACAGAGGGCGGAGGTGGCGGTTTTGTTGCATCGTGGGCGCGGCGCTTCTGGATCGCTTCACGGACGCGGGCGGCTTGGGTTGCGTCAAAGTGGAAACGGGAGAGGGAATTTTCAACGAGGCCGGGATCCAGGGGGCCTGCTGATCGGCGGATTCGATTCTGGCGATCAGAGAGATGGTTTCATCTTACCGAGGGCGGGCCATGGCCGGAAGGACTGCACGGTCGAATGAACCGGGTTGCAGCAGATCAGGTCTTCCTGCGAGCCAGCGGAGCGCAGCGTCGGGACTGTTAGCTCGCCGGAAGCGAGCGAACTTCAACCAAATCCGGGATTCCCCAACCTTAACCTGACGCACATGCCGCTTCGGGGTCCGAATCGGTTTGGCGCTTGTCCCAGGGTAGACGCGGTCCCCTCCTTCTGCGCCCTACGGGCTGCGAAGGACGGGCCGCGTCACCCCTGGGCTGTAGTAGGGAACGGCGTTGCCGTTCTCAGAGGCTTACTGGGAGTGAGGCCGTTACCCACTCGAATGAGGGAGCTTCCTCTTGCAAGCTCCGGGTCCATGGATCTGTAATACAGGTGACATGAAACCCATCCTCTTTGCAGGCCTCGCCCTCGCTGCTTTCCTCTCCCCGGCCCACGCCGCCGATACCCTGGCCGCGAGCAAGGAGGGCAATCAGATGATTGTGCGCTGCGGGAAGAAGGAGATCCTGCGCTACCAGGCGGAACCCGGGGAACTGCCGCGCAAGGACATCAAGGAGATCTACAAGCGCGGCGGCTACATCCAGTCCATCCTCACGCCCTCCGGCAAGCTGGTGATCGATGACTTCCCGCCGAACCACCTCCACCACCACGGGGTGTGGAGCCCGTGGACGAAGACGGAATTCGAAGGCCGCCACCCGGACTTCTGGAACATGGGCGATGGCACGGGCCGCGTGGAGTTCGTCTCCATCGGCGAGACCTGGGCGAAGGACGGCAAGGTCGGCTTCCAGACCAAGCACCGCTTCATCGACATGAGCGCCAAGCCGGAGAAGGTGGCTCTGTTAGAGACTTGGGATGTCGGGATCGCAGCGGACGAGAAGCGCTACATCATCGATCTGACCATCACGCAGACCTGCGCCACGGAATCCCCGCTGAAGCTGCCGGAGTATCACTACGGCGGCCTCGGTCTGCGCGGCAACCGCGCCTGGGATGGTGCGGAGAATTGCAAGTTCCTCACCGCCTCCGGCCTGACGGACCGCAACAAGGTGAACACCGCGAAAGAGCCCTGGTGCTGGGTCGGCGGCAAGGTGGATGGCGAGACCTGTGGCATCACGGTCCTCTGCCACCCCTCGAACTTCCGCGCGCCGCAGCCGATCCGTGCGCATCCCACCGAGCCCTTCTTCTGCTACGCCGCGCCGCAGGGCGGTGAGATGGAGATCGTGTCCGGCAAGCCCTACGTCGCGCGCTATCGCCTGGTCATCACCGATGGTGAACCGGATGCCACCGCGGCCAAGAAGTGGGCGGAGGAGTATGCGGCGGTGAAGTGAGACGGGATCCCTCAGTGGATCCGCCCGGCCCGCTCCCCCGCGAGCTTTTTGATCTCCGAATTGCTCAAGCCGGGTGACAGCAGATCGAGGTAGAGCCGCTTGCGGTCCTCCATCTCGGCGGTCTCGAAGCTGTGGCGGCTGGCCGGGTCCTTCAGGCGCAGCTTGCTGCCATCCGTGCGCAGGAACTTCGAGACCGCCGCGGGCTCGCCGTAGCTGCGGGGTGCTACGTGGAAGAACTCCGTGCCGGTATCCCCGCAGTGGCAGCCACAGCAAGTCTGCGCGGACAAGAGCCGGTGCAGCCGTTCATCGCGCAGGCCCCAGCCTTCCCAGTGGAATTGCTTGTCGTTGTTCTCCACGGTCGAGACGAAGCCGCTCACGCTCACCGGGTTCGACTTCCCGCGAAGGCTCAAGCTCGGCAGAGAGGGGAGTGAAGCGGGGATCTCCGTCCTCATCGAGTCGGGCACGGGCTTGTTCTCCCGCGCGAACTTCTCCGCCACTTCCTTCGATGCGATCCGTTGCTGGTCGAGCCAAGCTGATAGCAGGCGGTTCTCCTTGCTGCCCTTCTTGAAGAAGGGCTCGTCCGGCGTGCCGGGCAGGCGCACGGCAGTGAGGGCCGGGGGCGCGACGTCGAACTGCCGGAACTCGCGCAGCTTGCCGCACGCGCCATCATTGGTGCGGATGCGTAGCAGTTGGCAGGTGCCGCTGGGGGCTCCCGGAGTCACCGGGAGGGATGTGGTCTCCAGCCGCCGATCGGTGAAGGAGCGGGTGAAGGCCGCAAGGTCCGCGCAATAGGCGTTGTCGAAATCCTGATGCTCGCCCAAGGCATGCCAGCCCCTGGCCCAGTTGACCGCGTTTCCATCCAAGCCGTATTCAAAGATGAGGGTCATTCCTCCCGCCAGCGGCTCGCCCTTGGAGTCCACGGTGCCGAAGATCAGGCGGGCCTCGCCGGAGGGAGCTTTCGCCAGGCTGTCTCCACCGGAGTAGCCGCCGGTTGATCCGAGAGATGTCGATGACGTTGACGGTGGATTCACCGGCCGCCCAAGATCCAAGCGGTTCACGATCGCCAGCAGCCGGAAGGGCGCATTTGTTAGATTGGGCAGCCAGGGGGCCGCACCGCCTTGGTAGCCATCGCGCTGCTTCCATGGCGCGATCACGAGAGAGTAGAGGTTCTCTCGGCCGGCGATCCGGTTCTCCCCGGAGCAGCCTGGTCCGCTGCCATTCGCCCAGCCCTCCAGCCAGCCCGCCACGATCTCGCGGGACTTCGCCGGGCCGAAGGCTTCATCGACCAGGTGGCCGAAGGACCATACGCCCGGGTAGTTCGCTTCGGGCGCATTCACCACTGCCAGGTCGGTGATCAGCATTTCCTTTCCGACCGCGATCTCATGCAGCTTGAAGGGCTTGGCCTGCTCCTCCGCGGGGCAGAGCAAGGGAAGCATGGCGAATGGAATCAGCAGGAGAGCGGTGCGAAGATCCATGGCAGGGGGCGCGGCAGGGAGATGATCTGCCGTCTGAGCTTGGTCGGAGAGCGGCGGGATTTTATTCAATCTCTTCGGGAAAAATATTCCCGTCCGGCGCGCGCGCAGGGATGGTCGCCGCGTGACCGCTGACCTCCGCGCCAAGTTCGACCGCGGCCTCGCCCTCTTTGATCTCGATGGCACGCTCATCGCCTGGGACACGCAGATGCTGTTCTGCGATCACGTGCTGAAGCGCGAGGGCTGGCGGCGCAGCTATCTGATTTTCTTCAGCGCCTTCCTGCCCGCGGCGAAGGTGCTGGGGGATGAAGGGATGAAGCGCGTCTTCCTGAGCTACCTCTGGGGCACGGACCGCGAGCAACTGGAGGAATGGGTGCGTGACTTCGTGGCGGAGTTCTTTCCGGCGCGCTGCTATCCGGAGATGCTGGAGAAGCTTCAGGCGCATCAGGAAGCCGGGCATCTCACGGTCCTCGCTTCGGCCAGCCCGGAGTTCTACGTGCAGGAAGTGGGGCGGGTGCTTGGCTTCGACATGGCGCTCGGCACGCCGGTGGAGTTCGAGCGGCGCGTGCCGCTGCTGCCCGGCCTGGTGAATCACAAGAGCGGGGAGAAAGTACGACGTTTATCGGAGATCGTGGCCCGCTCGCCCGATGGCACTTGGCCGCGCAGCCATGGTTATTCGGACAGCTCCGCGGACCTGCCGATGCTGGAGTGCTGCGAGAAGAACACGCTCGTGAATCCATCGCCCTCTCTCACCAAGGTCGGCGAGGCACGGGGCTGGGAAATCGTGCGGCCCGCCAAGCCATGGAAGGACCGCAAGGGGCAGGCTTGGGAGGTTTTGCGGAGAATCACCGGGATGGGGTGAGGGTGGCATGTGGAGTGCGGTGGCACGACACCGCTTTGGCTTCGAGTGGGTGATGTTAGGGTAGGCGGCCACGGATTGGTGGTGAGTGCGCTTTCAGGTGGGCGCTTCGTTGCCGCTATGGTGAGCGGGCACGAAGCGATGAGCCCAAGCGCCCCCAAAAGCCAAAGCGGTGTCATGCCACCGCACTCCAAGCGCCTCAAAGCAGCGGTGGGCTACCCGGGTCAGCGGGCGGTGTCACCGGCTTGGCCAGCAAGGCATCGATCTTCGTAAGCAGATCCAGCGAGGGAGTGATTTCCTCATCGATCACGCTCCGCAGATAGTTGCTCCAGTGCCCCGGCGTGTTCCCTTCGTCGCGCGAAAGGATCAGCGCGAATTCGCTCAAGCGGCCGCTGGCGGAGAGCTGTCTGCGCGTGCGGCGCAACCAGCTTTCCAAATACGGGCGGTCCGGTTTGGAAGGAAACACAGGGCGAGCTTAGCAATCGCGGCCAGCAAAGGCAATCGAATGGAACGAACCGCAGAGGCACGGAGGTCGCAAAGGGGAGCGCAGAGATGAAGATGGATGGACCGCCAAGACGCCAAGTTCGCGAAGGTCTGGAAAACTTGGCGCTCTTGGCGTCTTGGCGCTGCAATCGGCTTCCTGCCTTCCCCCGCGTTCACCCCTGCGAGCTTCGCGCCTTCGCGGTTCGTTCCCTCAACCCACCTTCTCCACCTGTGCCACGGCCATCGCCGCCATGCCTTCGCGGCGGCCGACGAAACCCATGAGCTCATTCGTGGTGGCCTTCACGCCCACGCGTGCCGGATCGAGCCCGAGCGCCTTGCCGATGTTGGCCTTCATCGCCTCGCGGTGTGGCAGGATCTTCGGCGCTTCCGCCACCAGGGTGCTATCGATGTTCACTAGGCGATAGCCTTCCTCGGTGCAGAGGGCTGCTGCCTTCTCCAGGATCTTTAGCGAGGAGATGTTGTGGCACGCAGGATCACCGGGCGGGAAGTAGTGACCGATGTCCGCAAGCCCGAGCGCCCCCAAGACCGCATCCGCAATCGCGTGGCACAGGACATCAGCATCCGAATGCCCATCGAGCCCGTGCGTGTGCGGGATCGTCACGCCGCCCAGCACCAGCGGGCGGCCTTCCTTGAAACGATGAACGTCGTAGCCGAATCCGACCATGGGATGAATGAATCAGAGGATTTCTTCGATCGGGATCAAGCCGTTGGTCGCCACGATCGACCAGGCATCCGCATCCTTCGCGGGCTCCAGCATCACCTTGCCGCCCGCGGCTTCCACCAGCAGCTTGCCGGCTGCGATGTCCCAGAGAGAGATGCGGGATTCGATGTAGCCATCGAGCCGGCCGCTGGCGATGTAGGCCATGCCCAGCGCGGCGCTGCCCATCATGCGCATCTTGCGCGCCTTGAGCGAGGCCTTGCGGAAGCGCTCGAGGCCGGTCTTCAGCGCTTCCTCATCCTTGCCACAGCCGACAAAGAGCGCGCTCTCCGCCAGGTTTGCGCGGGAGCTGACCTTGATCGGCTGGCCATCGCGCATCGGCACGCCCCCCTTCTCCACCGTCCAGGTCTCGCCGACGATCGGATCGTGGATCACGCCAACTACCACCTCGCCCGCCACGCGCAGGGCGATGGAGACGCAGAAGTGGGGGATGCCATAGTAGAAGTTCACCGTGCCATCGATGGGATCGACGATCCACTGACGCTCGCTGTCCTGATTGCCACCGAGGCCTTCCTCGCCATAAAGCGCATCGCCGGGGCGCGCGCCGAGCAGGATGCCCTCGATCAAGGTCTGCGACTCCTTGTCGAGCGCCAGCTTGATGTCGTGGTGCGTCGCTTCATCGACGACGGCTTCCTTGCCGAAATGCGCCTTGAGCAACTTGCCGGCCTCCAGGGCGGCGTGGACGGTGAGTTCGAGGTCGGTCACGGGGTGGAGCGTGTAGCTACGGATTTGAGGTGCCAAGCCCCAAGGAGGGCAGCCAGAACCGATCGCGACTTTAGTACCGTGTAATAGGCGTAGCTATGAGCCTGTTCATTTTTGCTTCCCTCGGAGGGGGATTCAAACTATTTTAGAAATACGAACTGAAGACCTTTATGCCGTATTCCAAAACCGAATACTTGCTTAGCCAAGAAGATGGCAAGTTCCGTCTGTCCGTCAGCATTCCTGCGGGGACGATCTTGAATGGGCGGACCATGATCCTGGTCGAGGGACCGGGTTGGGATTTTGCTCCTGACGAACCGATGGAAGCCGAAGAACTGGATGGCTGGATCAAGGGGGTCCGGGCCAAGGGCTACCGCGTCACCGCGAGCAAGTTCTCTCCGCGCTAGCGGTATTGGCGCTGGCTTACCAGCGCTTCGATCTCCCTCACCAGCTGCGGTGCCAGATGATGCTTCTCATCCTCCGGCAGCGCCTCGGTGTGCTCCGGGAAAACCAGCAGCACTTCATTGCGATCCGAATCGAAGCCGATGCCCGGCTTCGAGACATCGTTCGCGATCACCAGGTCACAGCCCTTCTTCTGCAGCTTGGTCCGGGCATTCGCTTCCAGGTCCTGGGTCTCCGCGGCGAAACCTACGAGAGTTCCCGTAAATCCAAACTGCCCGCGCACCGAGCCGAGGACATCCGGCGTCTTCACCAGCTCCAGCGTCAGCGTCTCGCCGGTCTTCTTGATCTTGTGCTCCGCGATGGCTGCCGGGCGATAGTCCGCCACCGCCGCGGCGAAGACCGCCGCATCCATGCGGCCGATGTGGCGCTGCACCGCCTCATACATCTCCTGCGCGGATTCGATCGGCAGGAAGTCCACGCCGTCCGGCACGTCCAGCACCGTGGGGCCGGAGACGAGCAGCACGCTGTGCCCCGCCTCCGCGAAGGCCGCGGCCATCGCATAGCCCATCTTGCCCGAGGACCGGTTCGTCAGGTAACGCACCGGATCAAGAGCCTCGCGGGTGGGACCGGCGGTGACGAGAACGCGCATGGGCGGAGCCAAATTCTAAATTCCAAATTCCAAATCTCAAATTTGAGATCCTTGGCCCGCGCCTGGCAGGTGGAAAGTCTTCACTTTCCGTCCTTCTTCTCCTCCTTGGGTGCGGGTGCCGGGGCCGGGGCTTGGAGTTTCGGGGCTTCGTCCTTCTTCTCGTCCTTCGGCTTCTTCAGCTCTTCGAGCTGCTTCCTAGCTTCGGCCATCTGCTTGTCATCCAGTTTGCTGGTGATGTCGCCGAGCAGGGTCGTGGCGTCCTTGTCGCCGCGCTCGATGGCGAGCGAGGCGAGCGCCCAGGCCATCGGGAGATTCTGGTCAGTGCCCAGGCCGCTGGCGTGCATGCGGGCCAGGCCGGTGGTGGCGGCGGCGTGGCCTTGGTTCGCGGCCAGCGAGTAGAGTTGGCCCGCATTGTTGTAGTTCACCGGCACGCCCATGCCGCGCTCGTAGAGAGTCGCCAGATTGTTCTGCGCCGCGGCGTGACCCGCCTTGGCCGCGAGGGTGAACCATGCCACACCCGCCGTCGGATCGCTCAGGCCAAGGTTTCCGGAGACGTAGAGCAGGCCCAGTTCATTCTGCGCCACGGCCAGACCGGCATTCGCGGCGGAGAGCAGATACTTGTAAGCGCCTAACAGATCCGGCTTCTCATCCTTCGAGATCCGGGAGGCCATCTCGAGAGCGGCCACGGCGCTGCCAGCTTCCGCCGCCTTGCCCAGCGTCTCGCGCCCCTTCTCCTCGCTCTTCTCCAAGCCGCCCTTGCCTTCCAACTGGAAGCCGGCCACGCGGAGCATGCAGTCCGGCTGCTTCTCCTCCGCGCCCTTCTGGTATTGAGCCAGCGCGGCCTTGTCGTCCTTCTTCACGTTCTCCTCGAAGTCGCCGAGCGCCAGGTAACCGGCGTATTGCTTCTTCTCGATCGCCTTGCCCAGCCACTCGCGGCCTTCCTTCTCGTTGCGGAGTTTCTCGTCGCCATTCAGCAGGCGGGAGCCCAGCGGGATCAGCGCGCTCTCATCGTTCAGGCTCGCGGCCTTGCGGTAGAGATCCAGCGAGCGCTTGGCATCCACCTTCTCCGGGAAGCCGAAGGAGCCTTCATAGAAGCGCGCCAAGATCAGGATCGAGGGCGTGTCGCCTGCCTCGGAAGCCTTGGTCCACCACTCCAGTGCCTTGTCCGCATCCGGCTTCTCGCTGAGCAGGCCGCGCAGCCAGGCCTCACCCAGGATCCGGCCGGCATTGGCGGGATCGCTCTTGGCGGCGGTCTCCAGCACCTCGCGGCCTTCCTGGCGGTCCTTGGCCTCCTTCGAGTTCAGCAGGATCAGGGAGCGGCGGTAGGTCGCATCCTTGTGACCGGCGGCGGCGGACTTCTTATAGTAGTCCAGCGCGGCATCGCGGGACGAAGGCAGGCCCTGCCCGGTCTCCGCGGCGAAACCCAGCAGGAAGAGCGCGTCCGCATTGCCCTGGTCCGCCAGCGGCTTGGCCAAGTCCACGCCGACCTTGTGGCGGCCATCGCGGTAGGCATCGAGCGCCGCCTTGGCCGGGCCTTCCGTCACGGTGGGCGGGGCCACGGGGGCATCGGTGCCGAGGCTGACGGCAGCAGGGGCCGCCGTGGCGGTCACGAGCGAAAGGGCGAGGGCGAGCAGGAGGGTTTTGGTGGTCACGCCGCAAGGTTTGCGGGCGGCGGCGGGCGGGGCAATCTTGAAAAAGCGGGCCGCAGAAAGTGCGAAATCGAGCCGGGGGGCTCAAGCCGGACCTTTCCCGGCCCCGGCAGTATCAGAATAAGTGGGATATTCCGGGAACCGGGCGCTTCCGCCGGGAAGGGCGCGGCAATCGGATTGACTCGGCCGCCGCTTGGGATACCGGAGAGAGCGGCTTATGACGCGCCGCCACAGTATTCTTACCGCCCTGCTCGCCGGGGCCCCTGCCAGCCTCGTGAGAGCCGAGGCCACAAACGAAGTGGCGGAAACGCCATGGGAACTCTCACCGCTCGGCGGCTTCGAATTCCGTTCCGTCTACGATCACGCTTCCGGCACGGCGGATAGCTTCCTGCGGGTGGGCGGTAAGGAGCAGCTCTGGATCCGGGCGGATGACATGAACGAGCGATCCTATCGCCCGGAGATCCACGTCTCACCGGATGAGCGCTTCGCTTTTTTAGTGCAGGTGGCGGGCAGCACCAAGACCGGGGCTTACCTTTACGAACTCGATCCGAAGACCCGCCAGGCGACCAAGCTCCATGCGCTGTTCGACAAGACCCGCGCGGAGGCCTGCCGCTTCCATGGGATCGAGGATCACTTCCATCACTTCGACCTCCGCTTCCTCACCTGGTCGATCGCCTCGGATGCCGCGCTCTTCTCCGCCACCGGCTCCGCGGCTCCGCAGCCCGGCATGGGGCCGATGGTTTTCACCGTGACCACTGCCGATGGCAAGGTGGCCGCGGCCAAGGACTTTGAAGAGCACAACCGCGGGACGATGTCGCCGCGGCGCTAGAGAGTGACAGGGGGAGTTGTGGGCAGCGGATTCCCATGCACATCCCGGATCCGCTCGCCGCTGTGGATGTAGAAGTGCAGGTGCTTTGTGGTCTGGTGATCGCCGCAATTCGTCGAGAGCCGGCAGCCGCCATGTTCCGTGGTGATCTTGCGGCATAGCTCCGCGGCGACTTCCATCATCTCCTGCACGATGCTCATCTCGCCTTCTTCCAGTGCAACGAACGATGCGATGTGCTGCTTCGGGATCACCACCACATGCACGGGCCAGTAGGGCTGCGTGTGGTGGAAGGCGAGGACACGAGTCGTCTCCGTGACGACCTCAACAGAGGTGCGGCCGCTGAGCACTTGGTCGCAGTAAAAATCCATCGTCTCGTCAACGCACTCGCGCCCTTTCTGCCGCGCAGCGCCACTTCGATTGATGATTGGAAGATTGGTGATTGATGATTTCCTCCCATCAACCCGTCGTCCGCAACCCCGACGCAATCGCATTGATCGACAGCAGCATCTTCGGGAACACCGCTTCCGCCTCTGCTTCTTTCTCCGTAGCCACCAGCTCACGCCACTGCTTCAGGATCGCGATCTGCTGGTGGTGTAGGACCTTCAGCGGGGCCTCGCGGATCACCAGGGTCTTGACCATGCGCGGGCGGCGGTCTTCCAGGCGGCCTTCGTAGAGACCCTCTAACAAGTCACGCGTGCGGTGGAACTCCGCGACGATGATGTCCATGAACTTCTGCCGCAGAGCGGGGTCTTCCACCAGCGCGGCGTACTCGCTCATCAGCTCCAGGTTCGCGGAGGCCAGGTTGGTCTCCACGTTGGTGAAGACGTAGCCCAGGAAGGTGGAACGCTTGAGCACGCCCTTCAGCGCGGCGAAGTTTTCCGGCTCCTCATCCTTCAGCGCCTGCAGCGCGGAGCCGACGCCGAACCAACCGGGCAGGTAGAAGCGCGCCTGCGTCCAGGAGAAGACCCAAGGAATCGCGCGCAGGTCCGCGATGGAGTGGCCCTTCTTCCCGGTGCGCCGCGCCGGCCGCGAGCCGATGCGCGAGTTCTCCAGCGCATCGATCGGCGTGGCCTGGCGGTAGAAGGCGATGAAGCCCTCTTCCTTCAGCAGCGCTTGGTAGGCCTGCTGGCTCTTCTCCGCCAGGAAGGGCAGGAAGGGCTCCGCGGGATCGGGGGCCGGATGAGTGTGACGGTGCGTGGCGGTGGTGATCGCCGCGCCTGCCAGCAGCAGCTCGAGATTGTAGGTGGCGTTCGCCAGGTTGCCGTATTTCTGGGCGATCGTTTCGCCCTGCTCGGTCATGCGGAATTCCCCGCCCATCGAGCCGTGCGGCAGCGCGGCCATGAACCAATGGGTGGGACCCGCGCCGCGCGAGATCGTGCCGCCGCGGCCGTGGAAGAAGCACAGCTCCACGCCGCGCTCATCCCCGGTCCGCGCGAGATTGGCCTGCCCGCGGTGCAGCGCCCACTGTGCCGCCAGGATTCCGCAGTCCTTGTTAGAGTCGGAGTAGCCCAGCATCACCTGCTGGCTCGGCTTGGTGCCGCCCTCGCACATCTGGTTGGTGCGGCGGGTGAGGGGATGATCCAGGAAGGCTCCCAGGATGCCCGGCGAGCGGTCGAGGTCATCCATGGTCTCGAAGAGCGGCACCACTTCCAGCGCGCACCACGAGCCTTCCGCATCGTGATCCATCAGCCCGGCCTCGCGCGCCAGCAGGAACACTCCTAACAGATCCGAAAGCTGCCGGGTCATCGACACGATCAGCGCGCCAAGTCCCGCATCACCCCAGGCCTTGCGGTGCTTCACCAGCACGCGGTAGCAATCGAGCACCGCATCCGCCTCGCCGCCGATCCGTGCGGTATCGTGCAGGAAGGGCCGCGGCGACTTCAGCTCTTCATTCAGGAAGGCCACGCGTTGCTCCTCGCCCCACGTGGCATAGCCCGCACCATCCGGCACGCCAGCCGCACCTAACAGCAGCGCGATCGCCTTGTCATGGAACTCCGAGTTCTGCCGTACATCCAGCAGCGCCAGGTGGAAGCCGAAGATCTCCAGCTTCTGCCGCAGCGGGCGGATCACCTGCTCGTCAATCAGGGCACAGCCAACACTGCGCACCCCGTTGGCCAGCAGCTCTAGATCCGCATCCAGCTCCTGCGGCGTGGTGTAGCCCGGCTTGCCATCGATCTGGCGCTGCAGCCGCGCCGCGATCAAGCCGCCGAGGTGACGCCACGGCTCCTCATGGTGGCGGTCGTGCAGCTCGATCGTCGTCTCTTCATCGGCGAGCGCGAAGTTGATCTCATCGATCCGGCGCTCTAGGGCATCCGGGATCTCATTCAGCTGCCGGGAAAGGGTGAGCTGCCCCGCCACCTGCTCGATCTCCTTCTTCAGAAGCTGGAAGGAAGCGCGGCGCATCATCTCCAGCGCCTTGGCCGTGACCTCCGGCGTCACCAACGGATGGCCATCGCGGTCCCCGCCGATCCAGGTGCCGAAGGAGATGCGCGGGATATTTCCCGCGGCGCGCAGCATCTCCAGCGGGAAGCCGGCCTCGCGCCAAGCCTCCGTGAAGTGCAGGTCCAAGCGGTTCAGCGCGGAGGGGAAGAGATCGCGCAGATAGTGGATCGCATCGCGCAGCTCGCGGAAGATGTCCGGCCGCACCAGATGGATCTCTCCGGTGCGCCACAGCGCCTCCAGCGCGGTCACGATCCGCTCGCGGATCCGGCGGCGCTCGCGGTCGGTGTATTTCGGATACTCGTTGCGGACCAGCTCCTCATACAGCGCGCGATGACGCTCGCGGACGGAGGCGCGCTTCGCCTCGGTCGGGTGCGCGGTCAGCACCGGCTGCACGTCGATGTCCTTCAGCACCGCCAGGATTTCCTGCGGCCCCAGGCCCAGCGCCGCCATGTCCCGCAGCGCGCGCGGCCACAGCCCGCGGATCGACTCCGCGCCCAGCACCTTCTCGCGCTCGCGCCGGATCGCAGCAGCCACCCGCTCCTCCACCATGTTCAGGAGCTGGAAGCCGATCGAGTAAAGCTGCTGCGTGCCCTCCGGCGGATGGCTCGCCGGCACCGTGCCGGACCAGGGCAAGTAGGGGATCAGGGCATCCTCTCCCAGGCTCTTCAGCGCATCGCCGAGACAGCTGACGAGAAAGGACAGGGTTTCATCGATCAGTTCGAAGCCTTCCAGGCGGAGCTGCTCGCGGGTGGGTGGGAGTTCGGTCATCGGCGCGGCCACTAGAGCAGGCGCGATGCCGGGGCGGAAGGGCGATTGCGTCAGCCATAGGGAGGAGGGGACCTTACTGTCCCCGGAGCGGTCCCCAATGGCTGCTTCCCCGACCGGTGCCAGCGACAATTAGGTCGCCACTCCGCGTGGAATTTCCCGCGATGCTTACGATGCTTACTGTTTCACATCTCTCCGATCGTCCGTTAGTCTCCACAAAATGAAAACGGTCTCGGTTTCGGAGCTGAAGAAAAATTGGGACGAGATCGAAAAGCGGGTTCAGCAAGGCGAGATTATCGAGGTGCTGAGGCGCGGAAAGCCTTCCGTGCGGCTTGTTCCGGCAGGCCCACGAACAATCGTGGAATGGGACGATCACCTTGCGACCGCGGCCAACATGGAAGGAGGGGGTGGCAGCCAAGCTGTGGCGTATAACAGGGACGGACGCTGGTGAATCCGGTCTCCGCTAAGGCCCTATCAAAGCGAGATTCGGAAACCATTTTCGCAGATACCCGCGGTCGGCGGAAGCTAGGCGGTCAGCTTGCACCAACGCATGTCCGGCGATGAGGAAGTCCGGCAAGAGATGCTCGCGAGGGCCGCCTGCCGAGCGGTAGCGGCGGAATGCCACCCCTGCCGTGTGCGCGGCTTCAGGAGAAATCGGATCGAAGTGAATCTGCATTTCCTCCAAGAGCGCTATGAGGCTCGCTGCGTCAGGCGCGGCCCGGGAAAACTCCGCAAATGCTACGGGAGAAATGATCAATGGGCCTTCTCCGGCGGCTTCCGCCAAGACCCTTTCCCATTCAGAGGCTGAGGGTTCTTGCCGGACGACCGCCCAAAGCGCAGAGGTGTCGATTGCCGTAATCACTCGGACAGTTCCTCAGCAGGTCCTCGCAGGTCGTCCATGATCTCGGCGGCACTCATGTGTTCCCAAGGGTCTCCTTTTAAATTTTCGGCGGCCATCTTTCGCAAATCGGCAACCGCCTGATCCCATCGCTTCTTGTCCACGACCCGGCGGCCAACAAGCATTGGCGAATTTTCGTCGAAGTTGATCTGATCCCCCGCCTTCAATCCCAGACGTTCCCGGATTTGCAGTGGAATGGTGATCTGCCCCTTACTCGTGATCGTCGCGATCATGCGAGTAAAGTAAGATTAGCCGGTAAGGAAATCAAGTCGGCAAGCCGATCACCCCACCACCACCGGCAGCAGCACTGCGTCCCGCATCCCGTGGATCTTCTTCTTATCCGCGGGAGCCAGGGTCGCCAGTACGCCCGCCAGCGAAGTGTGCCCGGTCCCATCCGTGAAGTAATAAGGACACACCCGCACCCGCCCCTTCACCATTTCCACGCTGCCGTCCTCTTGGAAGGCCGGGTGCTCCACGATCCGGCCTTCCCGGAATTCCTGCATGATCCACGGCTGCTGCTCGAAGTCGGCCATCGCCGCGCGGAGCTTCTCGTCCCACTCGCCCTGGGGCAGGTCGTGGCCGATGTGGACGCCGCGCGAGCCCCAGGCTGTTTCGTGAAAGCCGCTGATCTTCAGCACTAGCCGCCGCAGCTTCTGGCTGAATTTCGCCACCTCATCCCAAGAATTCACCTCCAGCCCCGGCAGGGCAGCCTGCGGGGGTAGAGGAGAGGGATCCACCACCCAGCCGCGCGGGGTGATCTCCTTCACCCGGTCCAGATGACTGCCGCGCAGGGCCTGCTCCCACACCGGCTTGAGCGCCGGCGTCCAGAGCATGGCCAGCCAGAGCTTGTCCTCCAGATGCGGCTTGCAGGGCGGGGTGAGAGGATAGCCCTCCGCGGAGGCTTCCGCCAAGACCCGCGCCGCCGGGATCGACTCCCAGTCAAACCACTCGAAGAAACGGTAAAGCGCCCGTCCGTCCGGCTGGTATTCCTCCGCAGACTCCACCGTGCGCCCGCCGCCGGCCTCCGCGACCAGCCACTCGAGTTCCCGGCGATAGTCCGCGGATTCCTCCGAAAGCAGCACCGCACCCTCCTCCGCAAGCACGGAGGCGAACCCAAAAATCATCCCGTCCCGCCCGCCGAGCACCGGGAAGCCCGCATCCGCATAGAGCCGCGAGAGCCAGGCCGTGATGCCAATTCCCCCCGGCACTGAGTCCAGCTCCGTCAGCGCGAAGCCGCCCTCCGTGAGGATCAGGTCCGGCCGGATCACCCGCGGCAGGGCCCCGCGCAGACCGGCGGATTGCTGCAGCTCGACCATCCAAGCCGGCTTGCCCGTATCCAGGGTCTCCGCGATCCACTTCGGTGCCTTCCCCGCTGCGCTGCGTCGGTAGAGTTCATCGCTGGCTTGTTGGAACTGCGCCAGCGGATGCCCCAGCGTATTGAGAAAGCGCACCTCCGCCTTGCTCAAGCGCAGCGGCTCCGGCGAGTAGCGCCAGCCGCCATCGAAGAGCCCGCCTTCCGGCAGCGCGGCCTGGATCTGTTCGAGGGTCAGGCTCATCGGACTCATTGCAGGGACCGCAGCGCGCCGCGGATCAGTTCCTCCGCCGTCGCGCCGGGCTGCTCGTCCAGCAGCTTGCGCACCGCCTTCCGGGCATCCACCTGCTTGTAGCCCAGCGCCACCAGCGCCAGCTCGGCATCTGCCTGCGCCGGAGCCGTCTGGCCGCTCGCCACCTCCTGCCAGGTATCCGCCACGCCCACCTTGTCCTTCAGCTCCAGCACGATCCGCTCGGCGGTCTTCTTGCCCAGGCCCTTGATCTTCGAAAGCTCCGCGACTTCACCGCCGAACACGCAGGCCTTGAAGCGCCCCGCCGGCATCCCGCTCAGGATGGCCATCGCGATCGCCGGGCCGATCCCGCTCACCCGGTCGATCAGCAGCAGGAAGAGGTCCCGCTCCTCTTCCGAGGCGAAGCCGTAGAGCGTGTGTGCCTGCTCGCGGATGTGCAGGTGCGTCCGCAGATCCACCTTCAGGCCCTCCGAGGCATGCAGCTTGTCGAAGGTGGAGAGCGGCACGTGGACCTCGTAGCCCACCCCGCCGACATCCACGACCAGTCGATTCGGATACGCTTCCAATACCGTCCCGCGCAGCCGTGCGATCATCGTGCGCGCAGCTTGGACGCAGTCCGCCACCTGCCAAGGGGGAACTTCCGTCATCGGAGCGGCCCTCCCACGGTGAGCTACTTTTCGCGCCGGCTGCAGATTCCCAATGCCACCAGGCCCATGCCGCATCCGATAAAAGCACCCGCTGAGGCCGGGGCGGCCGCTTGGACTGCCTCTACCGAATTGCTGTAACGATTGCTTAGTTCCATCCCCTTGTAGCCAAGGACAACCGTCACCATGGCGATCAGGATCGGAAGGAAGTCTCTAAATTGCATTGATGGTGTGTGGGTTGTGGTCCATGATCCCAATTTAAAAAGCTCGCCCCGGCGGAGGCAATGCAATTCAAGGTTTATCCATGAGAGACCATGCGGGATGTCCCCAAAGGGCGCGAAAACCCCTCTTTACATGGGAGTCCCCGCTCCTATAGTCCCGCCCCCATGACTGTCCTTGCCTCTGCCACCGGGCTCAATATCGCCATCAACCTGTTGCTGGTGGTGTTCGTTCTCGTTTGCCTGCTGATGAGCATGATCATCCTCATGCAGCGGCCGAAGAATGAAGGACTTGGCGCCGCTTTCGGTTCCGGTGCCACCGACCAGCTCTTCGGTGCCCAGACCACGAATGTCCTGCAGCGCGGCACGGTCTATCTCGGCAGCCTCTTCTTCATCCTGACCATCACGCTGGCCGTGCTGGTCACCAAGCGCGACCACAGCACCCAGACCTTCGCCAACGAAAAAGCACCGGAGGCAAAGCAGGAAGCCCCGGCGCAGCCGGCCTCCATCGTGCCGCCGGCCAATCAGCCTTTGGAAACCGAAGTGGCGACCCCGCCGGTCCAAGCCCCGAAGCCGGAAGGTACCACCACCCCGGCTCCCGCTCCTGCCCCGGCTGACAAGCCGCCGGGCGATGCCGCGCCGACGACCCCGCCCGCCGAGGTCACGCCTCCGGCCAATCAGGACAAGCCCGCCGAGCCCGCCGAGCCAGCCAAGCCGGAAGAACCGGCGAAGCCAGCGGAGGGCCAGTAAGCCCACGATCCTTTCCGGACGGCGCGCGGCGATCATCGCCCCGCGCCTTCTTTTTTCCTCCCTTTCGCTTCCCTCGATGGACTGATGCCAGACCCCACGAGTCACGATGCCGAGCTTCCGGTCTGGGAGCGTGCCGATTCCTTCCCGCCCGCCGGGCCCGGCTGGGGTTGGGTGGACCGGCGCGGGGAGCGGCATGCCTGTGCGAGCTTCGAGGAGCTGGCCGGGGAGATCGTGAAGGACGCGGGCGCGCGGGTCGATCTGGTGTGGACGCCGGATTCCAGCGGCTGCGTGCTGCCGGAGGAAGTGCCCGGCCTTTTCCCCGCCATGCGTGAGGCCCGCATCCGCTGGGCCTGCTGGGACATCGCGGAGGGCAAGCGCCAGATGACGATGTTCGGTGCAGTGGTCGGGGCCATGCTGCTCTTCCAGCTCTACCGCCAGGGCTTCCGTCTCCACAGCCTGCTCTCCAACGGCACGATTGGTTTCGCGCTGCTGCTCTTCGTGTTGCTCGGCTTCTTTCCCTGGTATCGCGGGCGCAAGCGCCTGGGCCGGGCCCGTGCATGGGCGGTAGGTGAAATGGCAGAGGATGCGCGGGTGCTGCGCTTCGAGATCTGGCTGGTGTCCCAGCGCACGCCCGTCACGCGCATGCTGCTCGGCCTGCTGGCGATGGTCGGGCTGGTGCAGTTGTATGTGGAGGTCCGCGAGTTCAATGAGGCCAACTACTTCCACGGCCTCCAAGGCCTGCGCGGCTTGTGGGAATTCGTTTTCCGCGGCTTCAACACCAACGGTCCCACCATCCCGGAAGCGGGGCTGATCAAGAAGCTCGGAGGCGGTGCGGAGGACTGGTGGCGTCTGGCCACGGCGCCCTTCCTGCACGGCCACTGGCTCCACTGGGCCATGAATGCCTCCGCCTTGGCCTATCTAGGCAAGCGGGTGGAACTCTTCGCCCGCTGGCCGCATCTGGTCATGGCCTTCGCGATCTCCGCATGGATCGGCGGGGAGACATCCGCGCACTTCAGCAAGGGGATTTCCGTGGGCGCGTCTGGCGGGTTGATGGGCTTGCTCGGCTTCCTGCTGGTTTTCGAGTCCCTGCATCGCCGCCTGGTGCCGGAGAGTTCGCGGCGTCGCCTCCTGGCCGGTGTGATGCTGACCGCGGGGCTCGGCATCGTCTTCAGTCATTTCATCGACAATGCCTGCCACGCCGGCGGCCTCGTCGCGGGCATGGTCTATGCCGCGCTGGTCTTCCCGAAGTCCGCCTCGCCCCACCGCCCCGGCACCACGCTGGTGGACGTGCTGTTAGGCGGCGCGGCCATCGGCGTGCTGGTCTGCTCGGCGATCTTCGCGTGCATGAAGATGCTGGATCTGCCGATGGTGCTCTGAGGGCAGGAACCGACGCTCCGCGCGGTCAGGCTGGGGCGTATGCGTTCTTCCCTGGCGTGTGCGATTGAAGAGAGACTGCTGTTGGAAAGCTTCCGCACGCTCAAGGGCGACCTCGGGCTGCAATAGGGAACGGCCTTGCCGTTCTCAAACCACCGGGATCTCGCTGTTCTAACAGCAATTCACCCGATCATCGGCAGCGTCGGGAAATCCCCCTTGAGCACCGGATTGGACTTGGTCTTCAGCCAGCCTTCGAGAACCGAGGCATACACACTGCGGAAATCCACCGTGTGCTTCAGATCGCCCTGATCCAGATCGCTCAGGCTCGGATACTTCCCATACAGCCCGCCCTTCACGCCCTCACCCGCCACGAAGAGGCAGGACGCGCGTCCATGGTCCGTGCCCGCGCTGGCATTCTCCGAAACGCGGCGGCCGAATTCCGAGAAGGTCATCAGCACCACCCGCTCCGCGTTCCCCTGCTCCTTCAGGTCCGCGAAGAAGGACTTCAGCGCACCATCCAACTGCCCGAGCAAGCGGTCATGCGAATTCACCTGCTGGTTGTGGGTATCGAAGCCGCCATGGCTCACGTAATAGACCCGCGTCGGCATGCCGCCCGCGATCAAGCGCGAGACCATGTTCAAGCTGCGCGCGATCGGCGTGCCTTCATAGTTCACCTTCGTGCGGTGCTTGGAAGCCAGCTCCAGGATCTTCGCGGAGCTCACGCGCGCATCCATCGCCACGCGCTCCAGGAAGGCCAGGTTGCTCTCGCCCTGGATGCCGCCCGTCTTGCCGCCCGCCGGCATCGCGATCGAGCCTCCGTCCGCGGGATGATCGTCATCCTCGGGCGAATTGATCGAAGCAAAGAACTCCTCCGCCTGCGCCTTCTCCCCGCCGCCATGGATCCAGCGGTAGAGCTCCGGCGAGCTCAGGCACACGCCTGGATTCTTCAGCGCGCCGAAGGCCTCCGGCTGCGTCTTGTTCAGGCTGATCCCCACCGTCGGGTCAGCGCCCGAGCAGGCATTGTCGAAATAGCGGCCGATCCAGCCCGTGCTGGAGCGGTTGCTCGTGTCCGCCGTCTCCCAGATCGAGGTCGAGACGAAGTGCGAGCGGTTCGGGTTCGGGTAGCCCACGCCTTGCACCAGCCCCAGGTTCCCCTCCTTGAACATCCGCTCCATGAAAGGCATCGAGGCATTCAGCGCCACGTGGTCATCCAGCGTGATGATCTCCTTCTCCTTCTTGCCGATCCGCGGCCGCGCCTTGTGATAGGCATCATCGGCATAGGGGATGAGCGTGTTCAGCCCGTCATTGCCACCGGCCAGCTGAAGTACGACGAGAATCGTACCATCCTTCCCGGTCACCGCCTGGATCGCCAGATCCCTGGCCCCCACATGCAGATCGGCAAAGGTCCGTTCGACGAACAATGGCACCGTCCAGGTCGCCGAGGCTCCGAGGATGGTGGAGCGGAGGAATTCACGTCGCGTTTTCATCGGAGGATCGATGGTTGAAAATCATTCGAGGGCCTTCCCCTCTTCTGCCTTTCTTTGAAACTTGGAATTTAGAATTTGGAACTTCCGGCCTAAGCCAGCTGATAGCGCGGAGTACTCAGCATCAGGTGGCATAGCTCGCTGACCTCCTTGTTGGTGAAGATCACGCCCTTCTTGACCTGCGCATACTCGATGAAGACGCCACGCTCCTTGTCGCTCAGCGTGCCTTGGAAGAAGCGGAAGATCAGCTCGTCCACCAGCTTCTCTGGATCCTCGCGCAGCGGCCGCGGCGCGATCTTCTCGTAATCCGGCCCGCTCCACATCCGCTCGGCGCGGCTCACGGCCATGCGCAGGCGCTGCTGGCCATCGCCCGCCGCCATCATCTGGTCGTTGCGCTGCGGCTCGGCGGATTCCTGTGAACCTTTGGTGATGAAGCCCGCCACGTTGTAGCGGGACAGCAGCGTGTTGGTATTGATCCAAGCCTTGCCCCAATCCCAGCCAGCCACGTTCGGCGGCGCAAAGAGCACCTGCCCGAGCTGCTGCTGCGCATCCAGCACATAGGCATTCGGCAGCTCCTGCAGCTCCAGCTCCTTGAGCAACTGCACCAGGTACTGGATCGGGCACTTGATCTGGTCGTGCATCACCTCCGCGGAGTAGAAGGTCTTCGAGAGGAAGATCTCGCGCAGTAGCGGCTCGATCTGGAAATTTGCCTCCTTGAAGGACTTCGCCAGCGCATCCACGCCCTCCTCCGGCGGGTTCTCCGCCACGAAGTATTCCCACAGCTTGCGCGGCAGCAGGCGGCTCGCGGCATTCTGCTCGAAGAGCAAATCCACCACGCCATCGCCATCGTAGCGCCCGGTCTTGCCAAAGATCGTCTTCTCGCCCATGTCCGCCTGACGGACGTTGTGGAAGACCGTGCCATCCATCCGGTTCAGCTGGTAGCCGGTGAAGGCCCGCGCCGCCTCCTTGATGTCGCCCTCCGTGTAGTTCCCCTCACCCAGCGTGAAGAGTTCCATCACCTCGCGGGCAAAGTTCTCGTTCGGGTGACCCTTCCGCGAGTTCTGCGTATCGAGATACAACATCATCGCCGGGTCCTTCACGATCGCGTGCACCAGTTCCTTGAAGGAACCCGTGGCATTGCGGCGGAAGAGGTCGTTCTGCATCACCAGCAGGACCGGCTGCTTCACCTTCTGCACGGAGGTGGCAAAGTGGTCGTGCCAGAAGAGCACCATCTTCTCGCGCAGCGGTGCCTTGGTCCGCAGCATCCGGCCGAACCACCAGCCCTGCGCCTCCAGCCCGTGCTGGCGCGCGGTGCGCTGGCGCTGCTGGTTGAGCTCGCGGCGCTTCTTCTCCGCCTCCTCCGGGGTCATCCCCTGGGTCGCGCGGCGCATCTCGCGGTTCGCCTCCATGTATTCCCGCATCTCCTCCATCGCCACCTCGCGGCTGGACCACTGCGGCAGCGGAAAGGCTTCGATCGCCTCGCTGGGCTTCAGCAGCGCCTCGACCGCTTGGCCGCGGCCCATGGCGTGGAAAACCTTGATCTCATCCGGCGAGCCGCCGAAGCCCGCGCGGCGGAGCAAGTGCGCGGCTTCTTGGATCGTCCAGTCATCGGGTGCGGCCGGGAGCATGGCTTGAAGGAGTGGGTTGCGTAAGGGAGAAACCTTACAGGGTTTGCAGGGTTGCGCCGCTTGTTTGCGGAAAGGCGAAATTTCCTTGCCCCTTCCTGAGCCATCACGGCGAATCCGCCCTAAAAATGAAGGCCTTCCTCACGATCTTCATCGCCCTCTCCGGGCTCGCTATCGCCGCGGAGCCCGCCCATCCGAACCTGCTGGTCTTCCTGGTGGACGACATGGGGGCCATGGATACCTCCGTGCCCTTCTTCCAAGGGGACCGGCCGGCCGGCACTCCCGACCTGAACCACCGCTACCGCACGCCGAACATGGAGGCCCTGGCCGCGCGCGGGATGAAATTCATGCGCGCCTACGCCCACCCGGTCTGCACGCCCAGCCGCATCTCCATCATGACCGGGAAGAACGCGGCGCGCCACCACGTGACGAACTGGACCACCCCGGATGGCCTGGACGGCAACGAGAAGGGCTCCCCCAACCTGCGCCCGCCGCAGGACTGGCTGCGCACCGGCATGGCCGCCACGGAGAAGCCGCTGCCCGCGCTGCTGAAGGCCGCCGGCTACCAGACAATCCACTGCGGCAAGGCCCACTTCGGTAGCAAGGGTGCCTTCGCCGCGGACCCCAAGGCGATCGGCTTCGAGGTGAACATCGCCGGCAGTGAGATCGGGCATCCCGCGTCTTACTCCGCGAAGAAGGACTTCGGCGCGGGCCGCAACCATGTCACCGGCTTGGAGAAGTGGGAAGGCACGGATGGCTTTCTAACAGACGTGTTGACGAAGGAGATGTGCAGCGCGATCGAGACCGCGGCGAAGTCGGACAAGCCCTTCTTCGCCTACATGGCGCACTACGCGGTTCACGCGCCCTTCGAGGAAGACCCGCGCTTCGGCGCCAACTACCAGAGCTTGCCGCGACCGGAGGCGGCCTATGCCAGCATGATCGAGGGCATGGACCGCTCGCTCGGCGATATCCTCGCCAAGCTCGAGCAGCTCGGCATCGCGCAGAACACCTTCGTCATCTTCCTTTCCGACAACGGTGGCGATGCCCCGATCGCGAATGACCGGGCCAAGCCGATCATCTCCGGCAATGCGCCGCTGCGGGGGAAGAAGGGCATGCGCTATGAAGGCGGCCTGCGCGTTCCGTTGATCGCGGCCTGGGCCAAGGTGGATGCAGAGAATAACTTGCAGAAAGAACTGTCGGTGAGGCCAGCCTCTGTGACCACCGATCTGGTCCACGTCACGGATCTCTTCCCCACCCTGCTAGGCATGGCGGGCGCGAAGGACATCCCTGCCTTCGATGGCCATGACCTGCGGCCTTACCTGCGCGGTGATGCGGACTACCACCGCCCGCAGTGGCTGGTGACGCACTTCCCGCATGCGCATAACAACGAGTACTTCTCGGTGCTGCATGACGGGGAGTGGAAGTTCATCCGAAACTACGCGACGGATGTGGATGAACTCTACCACCTGGCGGTGGATCCCTGCGAATTGGAAGACCTGGCGAAAAAGGATCCCGAGCGTGCGGCGGCAATGAAGAGGGAACTGGAGCGCCATCTGGAGGAGTACGGCGCGCAGATGCCGGAGCGCGTGGAGAAGTAGGCAAAAAGGTGGTCCGCACTGCTTGCTGTGCGGCGAGTGGTACCCGGCAGCGGACGCAACCCGGAGCCCCCGGGTAAACGCCGATTCACCCTCTCCCAGCCGGTCCGTGTAGGCCTTGGCTTGCCGTTCATCCCGCATCTCCCGCCAACCCATCTCCAGACGCATCCGCAGACCGCAGACTGTCCTATGCTCACCACGTCCCGGTGACTTTTCGCGAAACCGCGCCCGGGGTCGTCCCGTCTCCATCCGCTGCCGGGTACCATTCGCCGCACAGCAAGCAGTGCGGACCACCTTTTTTGCCACCCCGCTTATCCCGCATCTTCCGGTGGGCCAGGCTGCAGACCTGCAGGCCAACCGCAAACGAGTCCTATGCTCACCATATCCTGGTGACCTCTCGCGCAGCCGCATCCGGGAGCACCCGATCTCCCTCCGCTGCCGGGAACCATTCGTCCGCACACGGCGTGTGCGGACTACTTCCCCATCAAATAACCTAACAAATCCTTCAGCTCCTCCCCGTTCAGCGCATTGATCAGCGCCGGCGGCATCGGAGAAACCGGGGACAGCTTCTTCTCCTTGATCTGGTTCCGCTCGATCTCAAGCGTCTGCGTGAAGTCGAAGGGATTCACCGCCACGATCCAGTGCTCGTCCTTCTCATCCAGGATCTTTCCCGTCACCTGGCTGCCATCCGCCTTCGTGATCAGGTCGAAGGCATACTGGTCCGACACCACCTTGCTTGGGTCCAGGATCGACTCTGCGATATCCTTCACCGTAAAGCGCCCGCCCAAAGCGCTGAGGTCCGGGCCCGCCGCGCCGCCCTCCCCGCCGAAGCGATGGCAACTTGCACACAGTGCCGCTTGGAACATCCGCTTGCCGTTCTCCTTGTCGCGGCCATCCAGTCCCTCTCCGGCCAGCTTCACCACCGCATCCACCGTCCACTCGCGGCCCGGGCCCTTCGCCTTCGGCAAGTTCGCGGCCACCGCGGGTGAGATGTCACCGGCCGCCTTCGCGATCGCCTCGCGTTCCTCCGGCGTGGCGGTTAGAAGCGTTTCATTCCGCAGGTCGCGGATGAAGCCCGCATAGCTCGCGCCGCCACTGTTTTTCCCCAGCTTGCCGAGCCACGCGAAGAAACGCTGCCGCTCCTCCGGCTTCCACGGTCCCTTCACCACCCGCAGGCAATAGACATAATGGATCACCTGGGCGGGCGGCAGGTTCGCGATCATTGCCTCCACCGTCTTGCCATACTGCGCATTCCGCTTCGCCGTGCCCAGCCAATCGGGAGCAGCACTGGGCCCCGCGGCATCCATCAGGTCCAGGGTCTTCGCCACGATCCCCGGAGCCTGCAGGTAGCACAGCATCCGGCACAGCTCGCGGTCGAGGTTCACATCCCCGGAGGGAAAGGCCCCATTGAGCCGGCCAAGCATCCCCTCGCGTTCCTCGGGCGTCGGCGCGCCGTGGCGGATGAAGACCAGCCCGCATGCCCGCAGCGCATTGATCTTCTGCTCCACGTCCAGCTTCGCCAGATCCAGCCTGCCGAGTGCATCCAGGATTACCCCGCGCTGCTCCGCGCCACCCGTCCGCGCCAAAGCCATGGCCCCGCCGATGATCCGCCACGGATCGTTCTCGTTCGCAAGCCTTTGCGCGATCCCCGCAGGATCACCCTTCTTCTCTAACAGCGCCCGCGCCTCCGCCCGCAACAGGCGGTCCTTGCCATCCGCCAGCGACTCGTCCCAAGCCAAGCGATAGACATTCTCGGGCTTCACTGCCTCCGTGGATGCCAGCAAGCTCTCCAAGGACTTGGATTGCTTGGCCGCACCGACAAGATCCGCGTCCCCCGGCTTAAAGGGAGAGGTGTCTTCCTTCCCCACATAACTCACCCGCCACAGCGCCGATGCCGTCTTCCGCCCACCGGTCAGGAAATACATCGCGCCATCCGTGCCGATCAGCGCGTCCGTGAGCGGCAGGCCGCTGCCCGCCACGAAGTCCTCGCGCTCCGCCTTGTAGCTCGCGCCATCCGGGGTGAGGTGGATCGCGTGGATCGTCGCGTAGGTCCAGTCCAGCGCATAGATCGCGCGCTGATACTTGGCCGGGAACTTCGCCCCCATCCCAGAGACCACCCCGGTCGGCGAGCCGGGGCCGATGCCCAGCACGCCCGGCATACTATCTTCATAGTAGTCCGGCCAGACGCCCGAGCCATTCCGCCAGCCGAACTCCGCGCCCGGCACCACCTGGAAGATCTTCGTGGGCCGGTACCAGGGCATGCCGAAATCCCACTCCATGTCCGAGTCATAGGTGAAGAGATCGCCCTGCTCGTTGAAGGCCATGTCGTAATTGTTGCGAAAGCCCGAGGCGTAGAGCTGCCACTGCGTGCCGTCCGGCTTGAAGCGCGCGATGAAACCGCCCGGTGCCATCCGGTCCCGCGCATGGCCGCGCGGGTCGGGCCGCCGTGGCAGCAGTTGGTCCTCGCCCCAGTTCGTGTTCACCAGCGAGGAATCCAGTCCCGGGTAGTCCGTATGGTTGCCCGCTGCGAAGTAGATCCACTGGCCATCGGGAGAGGCCACCAGCCCGTGCGGCCCATGCTCGCCGCGGCCTTTGAAGGCCTTGATCAGCTCCGGCTTGTCCGGCTCACCGTCGCCATTGCTATCCGTCACCTTCCACACGCCGCTCTGGTCATTGCCCTCGTTGACCGAGACGTAGAGCACGCCATTCAACCACAGCAACCCGTGCGCGCCTTGCAGCGGAATGCCCGTCGGCTCGGTCACCGTCGGGCTGCCTGGGCGCGGGGAAGGCGTCACCTTATAGATCTTCCCGTACTGGTCGGAGCAGAGCAGGCGGCCCTTGCCATCCACCGTCATGGCGACCCAGGACCCCTGGTCCTTCGGCACCTGGTAAAGGCGCTCCAGCTTGAAGCCCGCGGCCACCTGGTAGCTCTTGGTCATATCCACCGGCAATGCGGCACCGTCTTCTTCCGGCCCGATCACCTTGCCCCAGGGCCGGTCACCCATCTTGCCCACCACCGCCACCTTTTTCCACGAGTCCGGCACCTTGTCCGCCGTGGTCCAATGCTCCGCCGATTCACTGCCGCAATCCCAAGTGCCATCGCTGATCACCCGGAAGCTGCTGCCATCCGGCAGCGTCGCGACGAAGCGCAGCGCCATCGCTGCCGCGCCGCCGTTGTTGCGTCCTTCCACAGCGATCACGTTGTGCCCCGCTTTCACCCGACCGGTCACATCGTAGCTGCGCGCATTCGCCCAGTCCCCCGCGAAGCCCAAGTCCGCGCCATTCATCCATGCCTGGTGCCAGTCGTCACAAGCCACCGTGACCGAGGCCGCGGTCACGCCTTCCGGAAGCTCAAATTCCTTGCGGAAAAACACCCGTTCCTCGGGCTGTGGCTGCGCGCTTTTCCAGATCCACGCCGGGAGTTCCGCGTCCACCGCGGGCGCGAGCCCCGGCAGGGCAAGTATCAGGGCACCAATCGCCCACAGGAATCGTCGCATGAGACTGGGCATACGGTCGCAGGGCGGGCTCGGTTTCACGGAATCCCAGTCTAACACGATCGTTCAAATCCCGTGGTCACGACTTCGTCAGCGAGCGGAGCTTCCCTGCACCCCTTGCCCGTCGTTTCGTGGCACCCTCATGAGCGCCTCCACCCCCATCGACCCCGCCTTCCTCCAGAAGAAATTCCCGGAAATCGCCAAGATGGCGCGGCAGGGGGAACCCTGGGACCAGATCGGCGTGGCGATGCTGCGCGGGGTCCAGCGCGCCGGCTCGCGCCAGAGCGGCGGGCTCATCGGCGGCGGCAGTGGCAGCCGCTTCCGCAGCAGCCTGGCGACCGGCCCTGAATCGGAGTGGGCCGCCGCGAAGGCCGCCCTGCGCCGGCTCTTCTGCAGCGATAGCGAGGACCTGCGCGAGATCCGCCAGCGGCTCGGCGATTCCAGCGCTTCCACCACGCCGCTCCTCATCGTCACCCTCAGCCTCTGGCTGGCCGGCCACCTGGGCAAATCCGTCACCCGCACCACCCCACTGGTCGCCACCGTCCTGCTCGGCATGGCGCTGGATGAGGAGAACATCTGGCGGGACAGCCCGGCTGGGCTGAATGCGTGAGGATTGACCGCGAAATTTGAAAGGCAGGAAGACGGGCCTTCAAAAGGGAAATCCTCGGTGGATTCCTTGCCGAGATTGGCTGTTCAAATTTCGCGCTTTTCGCGTTTTTCGCGGTTGAGATTTGCTCGCCCTACCTTGCGGCACCTTTCCCGTAATACTTCCCGACCCGCGGTCATTGGCTTTCACGAGTCCGGGCCATTTCTGCGTCCGGCCCCCGCCGTGACCATGAAAATCCCAGCCGCCCTCGCTCTCGCCCTTCCCCTCCTCTTCGCCGTCGCCATCCCGGCCCAGGCCGCGATCCTCTGGACCACCAGCTTCACCGGCACTACGGAGACTTCCCGCAGCCTGGTGAACACCGCCGTGGATGCCGGATTCACCGATAGCCTCAGCGGCAGCTACGCGAACCTCACTTTCTCCGACACCAGCTTCACCGGCAGCGCCTTCGTGAATGTCGGCGGGCGGACCCAGTTCAGCCCGAACACGAATGTCGACAACCCCGCCGCCAGCGCCCCGCAGAACGGCGGTTCCTGGCAGAGCGAGTTCCGCTACAGCGGCGGCAGCCAGACGATCTCGCTGGAGAGCGTGAGCTTTGACATCAGCCGCACCAACAACACCGGTGCCCTCGCCGCCACGAATGACGCGCTGATTCGCCAGGTCCTGCTGACCGCGGAATACAGCACCGATAGCGGTGCGAACTGGTTCAGCATCGCCGCCGCCAAGACGGTCAATGTCACACCGAGCATCACGGCCACGCCGGATCTCACCCAGACCTACAGCTTCGCCAGCCCGCTGCAGGTGGACCACGCCGCGACCGACCTGTGGATCCGCTTCAAGGCGGAGAACACCGCGGAGTCCACCGGTGCCTACGTGAATGTCCACAGCATCAGCTTCTCCGGCAGTGTGGTGCCTGAACCATCCGCTACGCTTCTCGGTTCCATCGGCCTGCTGGCCCTGCTACGCCGCAAGCGCAATTGAATCGCGGAAGACCCATCAACCACGGATGAGGAGATCGCTGCCGCTGCCTCTTCCTTGCCTTTCATTCGTGTCCATCCGTGTTCCTTCGTGGTTCAATTTTCCTGTTCATCATGTTGAAACCCTTCGCCATCTTCGCTTTCGCCCTCGCTTGCTGCGCTGCTGCCCAAGCCGCCGCGCCCAAGCCGAACATCATCTTCGTGCTCACGGATGACCTGGGCTATGGCGACATCGGCGTGTTCTACCAGAACTCCCGTAATTTCGCGGTGAACCGGAATCTGCCGGCCTTCGTCACGCCGCAGATCGATGCGCTGGCGAACTCCGGCATGCGCCTCACCCGCCACTACTGCCCGGCACCGGTTTGCGCGCCTTCCCGCGCCTCCCTCATGCTCGGCGTCCACCAGGGCCACGCGAATGTCCGCGACAACCAGTTCGACAAGGAACTGACGGACAACCACACCCTCGCCAGCGTGCTGAAGCAGGCCGGCTATGCCACCGCGAACATCGGCAAGTGGGGCCTGCAGGGCGGCAGCGGATTCCCCGGCCACCCGCAGAACCGCGGCTTCGACTACTTCTTCGGCTACCTCGCCCATGAGGACGGCCACCTGCACTACCCGAAGGAGGAAGGCGCGCAAATCCACGACGGCTTCACCGATGTGACCGCGCAGCTCGACAAGTGCTACTCCACGGATCTTCTAACAGCACGGGCCAAGAAGTGGATCACCGAGCGCCATACGTCCGCGCCGCAGTCGCCCTTCTTCCTCTACCTCGCTTACACCGCGCCGCACGCGCGCCTGGACGTGCCGACCCAGGCCTACCCGGCCGGCGGCGGCCTGAGCGGCGGCGTGCAGTGGACCGGCACCGCGGGCGCCGCGATCAATACCGCCAGCGGCACGATCAATACCTGGATCCATCCCGACTACGCGAACGCCACTTGGGACAACGACAACAACCCCGCCACCGCGGAAGTCGCCTGGCCGGACTACGCCAAGCGCCACGCCACGATGATCCGCCGCATCGACGACTCGATGGCAGACCTGCGCACCCTGCTCTCGGATCTCAATCTCACCAACAACACGCTGATCGTCTTCACCTCCGACAACGGCCCGCACAACGAAGCCGGCACCGGCGGCAGCTACACTTACAACCCCACCTTCTTCCGCTCCTACGCCGGCATGGACGGTATCAAGCGCGACATGTGGGAGGGCGGCGTACGCATGCCGGTGATCGTGAACTGGCCCGCGGGCATCGCCGCCGGTTCGCAGAGCGCCTCGCCCTCGCAGTTCCAGGATTGGATGCCCACCTTCGCCGAACTCGCCGGGCTGCCGAAGCCGGAGCGCTCGGACGGCGTCTCGCTGGTGCCCACCCTCACCGGCAGCGGCACCCAGCAAGCGGGCATCATCTATTCGGAATACGCCTACAGCGGCAGCACGCCGAACTACAAGGACTTCGAGGCCAGCCACATCCTCACCCGCGGCCAGATGCAGATGCTGCAGCTCGGCAACTTCAAGGGCGTGCGCTACAACATCAGCGCCCACAGCGATGACTTCCGGATCTACAACGTGGCCACCGATCCGAAGGAGACCACCGACCTCTCCGGCCAAGCGGGCGTGCCCACCCAGCAGCAATTCAAGGACCGGGTGCTCCAGGTCCGTCGCGCGGGCGGCGGCACCACGCGGCCCTACGATAGCGAGCTGGTGCCCGCTCTCAGCGTCACGCCGGTCACGGGTGGCCTGGACTACCGCGCCTATGAGATGAGCAGCAGCTACGTGCCGGATTGGGAGCGCGAGACGCCCAGCGCCAGCGGCACCACCACCGCGATCGATCTATCACTCCGCACCCGCAGCCAGGACATCGGCCTGCTCTTCAGCGGCTACCTGCAAGTCCCGGCAGAGGGCGACTACACCTTCTATCTGAGCACGGACAGCGCCGCCTTCGTGCGCCTGCACGAGGCGCAGTTGATCGATGCCGACTTCGGCTACGCGGCGGGCAGCGAGGTGAACTCCGGCACCATCAAGCTGAAGGCCGGCCGTCACCCCATCCGCATCTACTACCGGCATGGTAGTTCCGCCAGCTACGCGCTCGCCCTCCAATGGTCAGGCCCGGGCCTGGCCAAGCAAGCCATTCCCGCCGGTGCCTTCTTCCGCGCGGGCGAAGGCGCGGCGACACCACCGACCGCCAATGCCGACACCCTGGCCACCAGCGGCCCGGCGCTGGTCGACGTGCTGGCAAATGACCTCGACGATGGCCTGCCCGCAGCGCTCTCCATCACCGGCGTCACCACCCCGCAGCATGGCAGCGCCGCCATCGAGGGCAGCGCCATCCGCTACACGCCCGCCGCCGGCTTCCTGGGGGATGACAGCTTCGACTACAGCATCACCGACGGCCTGAGTACCCGCTCCGCCACGGTCAGCGTGAAGGTGCTGCCGGTCACGAATCTCATCTGGCTGCCGCTCAACGAGACCGAGGGCACCGTCGTCCACGATGCCCTGGACCAGCCCATCGGCACGCTCAATGACTTCCCCGCCAACCCCTGGACCACGGGCAAGCTCGGCAATGCCCTCACCTTCGATGGCAGCGACGACCGCGTGATCCTGGGCGGCAAGAAAGGCGTGACCGGCACGGCCGCGCGCACCGTATGCTTCTGGTTGAATGCGAATGCCACCCAAGTCGCGGGCACGCGCCCGACCATGGTCTCCTGGGGCGCCTCGAATGGCGGCGCCAGCGGCACCCGCTTCGACATCAACCTGAACCACACCAACGGCTACAAGCTGCGCAGTGAGTTCAACAACGCCGGGGTGAACTTCACCACAGCCATCCGCTCGGACCTCCGCGGCGCGGGCTGGGTCCACTGCGCGATCGTGGTGCCCGCCGCCGGCACCGTGGCGCAGATCCAAGGCTACATCGATGGCCAACTGGCGAGCGCCACCATCGAACCCGCGGGCTCCGGCTCGGTGGCGATCAACACCACATCCGCAAACGACATCGCCATCGGTCGCATCGCGGACGGCACCGCGGCGCGCGGCTTCGGCGGCTTGATCGATGACGTGCGGATCTACCCGCGTGCGCTCGATGCCGCGGAGATCTCCGCACTGGCCGCCGCCACCGCCAGCAGCAGCCTGCGCAACCAATGGTTCTTCCGCCACAGCGGCAATCCCGCGCCCACGCCCGCCGATTGGAGCCTGGACATGGACGGTGATCTCTTTGATGCCTCGCTGGAGTTCGCGCTCGGTGGGAATCCCACCACACCGGATTCCACCATCGCGCCCTTTCTGAGCGCACCGCCGGCCCGCAGCTTCAACTTTAACCGCCGCCGCGATGATACCGCGGCCTACATCCCGGAAAGCAGCGGGAATATGGCCACCGGCTCCTGGTCGCCGCTCGGCGGGGCCACGGTGAGCAATCATCCCAGCCTGCCGGACTTCGAGGTGGTGACCGTGCCCATACCCTCCACCGATCCCTGCTTCGTGCGCCTGCGCGTCACGCCCTAGCCATGAATCCCCGCCAGCTCGAATACCTGCAGCTCGTGACGCGCCACCAGGCGTCGATCATGGGCTACATCCGCAGCATCGCGCCCGGCGCGCCGGTGGATGACATCCTACAGGAGACCAACGTGATCCTCTGGCAGCGCGCAGACAGCTTCGAGCCCGGCACCCACTTCAAGGCCTTCGCCTTCCGCATCGCCCACCTCAAGACCCTGGAGTTCCTGCGCGCCTCCAAGCGCAAGGAGTGGCTGGTCTTCGACAGCGACTTGCTCGATGCCATCGCGCAGCGGCAGAGCGAACAGGAAGCGGGCCATGGCGACGCCCAGACCGCCCTGCGCGGCTGCCTGGCGGATCTCGATCCCGGCGAGCGCGAACTCCTGCACCGCCGCTACACCCTCTGCCAGACCGTGCGCGACATCGCGAAGACCGAGGGCAAGAGCGAGGGCGCACTCCAGCAGCTCTTTTTCCGCCTGCGCAACAGCCTGCGCGCTTGCATCGAACACCGGCTTGTCGTGGAAGGAGGCGAGTCATGAACCGGCGCACCATGGAACGGATCGATGCCGCGCTGGACGGCAGCCTGGACGCGGCGGAATTCGCCGCGCTGCAGGAGGAACTGCGCGAGGATCCCGCAGCGCTCGACCACTGGTGCAAGCAGGCGGAGATCCACGGCCGCCTGCAATGGGAGCTGGCCGCAGAGACTGCACCGCTGGCCATGCCGACTCTCAAGCCCGCCAAGCCACGCCGCTTCCTCCCGCAATGGGCGGCAGCCGCGGCCCTGCTGCTCGGAGGTATCGGCATCGGCTGGTGGGCCAAGCGCGAGCACCCGACAAGCCCAGGCGTGGCCGTCAACAATCCACCCGCCACCTTCATTCCCTACGGCAGCGAAACGGTGGGCCGCATCACCGGCAGCGAAGGCGCCCAATGGCAGGGCACCACGCACGCGGTGGGCGATTGGATCCGCACCGGCCTGCTCGATCTCCGCGCGGGCAGCGTGGTCTTCACTTTCGACTGCGGCGCCAGCGTGCAGCTGCGCGGCCCCGCACGCCTGCACCTCACCTCGCCCACCCGTGCCCTGTTGGAGTCCGGCACCGCCACGGTGGACATCCCGGCGCAGGCCTACGGCTTCGTCTTCGAGACGCCGACCACCGAGATCAGCCGCCGCCTGAGCCGCTTCGCCCTGGCGGTGGACGAGGACGGCCACACCGAGATCCACGTGCTCGACGGCCAGATCCAGCTCAGCGGCAAGCTGCGCGACCTCGCCACCTCCGACCTCGGCAAGGACGCCGCGCTGCGGGTGGACAAGGGCGGCAGCGTGGTGAAGGGCACCCGCTACCGCGCCGAGCAGCTCACCACCGCCCTGCCCGAGAGCGCCGATCTACTACCCGCGTGGTACTTGCACTGGGGCTTCGACAACCTGGATGCCAGTACCGGCACCTTCGGCGAGACTGGCAAGCACCGCGATCCCGGCCCGGCTTTCAATGCTCAGGTCCACCTCTCGCACCGCGATGCCGAAGTCGCGCTGGTGCCCGGTCGTTTCGGCAACGCGGTACGCATGAACGGCCAGCGTGGCTTCCTGGCCACGGACTTCCCCGGCATCGAGGGCGACCAGCCGCGCAGCATCGCCTTTTGGGTGAAGATCCAGCCGGACACGCCGGAGACCCTGGCCTACTCCTTCATCTCCTGGGGCACCAAGAACCCGGAAGGCGGTGGCAAGTGGCAGCTCGGCTGGAACCGCGGCAACGACAACTCCGGCGTGCTCGGTGCGATCCGCACCGAGGTGGAGCTCGGCTTCCACGTGGGCTCCACCGACCTGCGCACCGGCACCTGGCACCACGTCGTGAGCGTCTTCACCGGCGGCCCGAAGGCGGACATCGCCAACCAGGTGCGCCATTATGTGGACGGCCGCTTGGAAGCCACTACCGCCGTGCTCTCGAAAGCGGTCGACACCCGCACCACTGGCGAGAAAGCGCTACCCCTCACCATCGGCCGCCGCCTGGACGTGGACGACTACTTCCGCACCTTCCGCGGCGAGATGGATGAGGTCTATGTCTTCCCCACCGCGCTCACGCCCGAGCAGATCGGGAAGCTGTACTCAGAGAACCAGGCGCCCGAACTGAGGAGATAGTGACGGATACGAGGATCGCTCTATCGCTGGGAGCGCGGAGCCACTGGCCCGCAGAGTGGTCCCTATGGCTGTAAGCCGCAAAGGTCCGAAGCACCGGCACGGCGCTATCCACTCAGCCCGCGTGATGTCTCGCACCGGGAGGCTTGCTTCTGCGGGCCACAGGCTCCGCGCCCCCAGCGCTAGAGCCCCCCGTTCGTTAAGCCGCGGTCGACCATTCAAAGACAGCTCATCCCCTCTCACACGCTTCATTCGTCATTCCGATTTTTTCCACCGCTCCGCGTAATACTCCCCACCCCGAGGTCATCGGCTCAGCGGACAAGCGCCACGTGCTTGTTCTCCAAAAACCACCGACCTCATGAAGCACGCCCTCCTTCTTGCGCTTACGGCCCTTCCCCTGACCGCAGCCGCCGTCGATCCCATCGCCCTCTACTCCTTCGAAACTGCGGACGCCACCACCACCCCCGAGTCCGTCTCCGCCGGCGCCAATGTCGCCACCTTTGGCCCCGCCGGTTCACTGGCGCACAACTCACGAAAGCTCGGCACCGGCAGCCTGCGCCTGCGCCCGGAAAAAGCCAACCCCGCCCTGCCCGATGGCGATGACGGGGCCATGAGTTCAAACAACTACACCTGGGCCACCGATACCCGCACTATCGCCTTCTGGATGCGTGCCGCCACCGCGCAGACCGACTCACTTGCCACCATGATCGGCCTGGGCAGCGGCACCACCAATGGCGGCCGCTTCGACATCCGGCTGAACACCGGCACGGGCACCAGCGCGACCACCGCACCGGGCGCCGATGGACTACTCCGCCTGGAAGTCCAAGGCGGCTTCGTGGAATGCACCGCCGCCGACTATACCACGGCGAACCTCGGCATCACCACGCTGCGGGATGCCAAGTGGCACCACATCGCGGTGGTCGTGCCGACCGCCACGGCCACGGTCCAAAGCGCGCTCTTCTACATCGATGGCGTATCCGTCCCCCACACCAGCCAAGGCACCAACCAGGCGATCAACACCGCCGCCGGCCCGCTCCGCATCGGCGACAGCTACCAGGACTACGCGCGCGATTTCAAAGGCTACCTCGATGACGTCCGCGTCTACGACATCGCCCTGACCGCCCAGGAAGTCGCCGATCTCTATCAGAGCGGCGTGACCAATGCCTCCGCCATCGCCGCCTTCGAGGGCGATCCCGAGTTGCTTGGCGGCGGCCAGTCCACCGCTCTCACTTGGGCGACCACCGGCGCGCCGACCGCAATCTCGATCGACCAAGGCGTGGGCAACGTCACCGGGCAGACCAGCACCAACGCCACGCCCACGGGCAGCGGCGTCACGACCTACACGCTCAGCGTGACCACGCCCACCGGAGTGGAGACCGCCGCGCTGGACATCACCGTGCTCGGCCCGGTGGCGATCACGAGTGCGGCACTCGGCGCCAGCGGATTCAGCCTGACCGCCATCAACCTCGTGCCCGGCAGGTCCTACGAATTGCAGATGTCCGAAAACATGGCGGAGGGCAGCTGGGGTCCCCTGCAGGTCTTCACCGGCCCAGCCTCCACCACGCAGACCTTCACCGATGGCGTGGCCTCCTCTGCGAGTGACCGGACGATGTTCTACCGCATCGTGGAAGCGGCGACGGAGTAAGTCCCACTCGCTACCAATACGGCACCTCAAGGGCAAACCAAGTGCCCCCGAAGGCGTAGAGATTGAACAGCGCGTGGAATAGCATCGGCGCTCCCAGCGAGCCGCTCAGGCGATAGAGCAGCGAGGCCAGCAGCCCACCGGTAAAGACGAGGGCGCTGGCGCTGGATCTTCCGGATTCGGGTTCACGCCGTGCTCCCCCATTCACAGCTTCTGCTCGTGCAGGCGGAAGCGCGAATCGAAGAGCCCGCCGCTGTACTTCCGGCAGCAGGCGTAGCAGGCGACCGTGCGCTGGATCTTCTTCACCCGGCGGATCGTCGTGCTGCACTGCGGGCAGACGTAGGCGAAGTTCCGCCTCATCCGCTTGCGCTTGAAGGGCAGGTTGTGGAAAGGCTGCTCGTTCGGGATGCCGAGCTCCGCACAGGCCGCGCGCCATTCCGGCCCGTGAACCTCGATCCGGCGGCGTCCCGCGCGCTCGTAGGCGATCAGGTGCGCCAGTTCGTGGCGCAAGGTCCGCCACATCTCTTCCGCCGGCAGCTCCTTTAACTTCGGATTCAGCTCGATCAGGCGATCCGGCCACCACGCACGCCCGGCGGTGGTCTGCATGCGGGCGTTCCAGCCCACGCGCACGCGCCGCGCCAGTTCCGGCATGCCCATCGCTACCGCCGTTTCACGGCACCACTCGGTCAAGCCGCCATCCACTTTCGTGCCGCTTCTGACCGCTGCGGACGGCGGGACAGCCCGGGCCTTTTTGCCCCAAGCGACCTCCAACTGACGGAACGACCACGCCATCCGAGGGCCTCCTAGCAAGACTACGCCCAACTGGCAATGCGGCAACGCAGATTCCCCGCGGAAATTTTTCCACCTAGCCGTTAGAGAGGAGATGAGGCGTGTCGGCAAAGCGATCACATGCCGCGCCATCGCAGCGTGAAAAGGTGGTCCGCACAGCCCTCTGTGCGGCGAATGGTTCCCGGCAGAGGACGGAGATCGAGTGCCCCCGGGTGCGGCTTCGCGAGAAGTCACGGGAGCCTGGCGAGCATAGGACTCGTTTGCGGTTGGCCGGTGCGTTCGCAGATTGGTCCGCGGGAGATGCGGGGCAGAAGGTATGACGAGGCTTGCACTGACCAGACGCGAGGGGGCGGATCGAAACTCACCCGGGGACACTTGATGAAGTCAGCCACCAGAACTGCTTCGCCGCACAGAGGGCTGTGCGGACCACCTTTTGCACGCCATCGCACGGCGGCACCACAGGATCGAGCAGCTTACCCCGGCACCGTAAACACCTTCACCCGCGAGCTATCCCCCTTCTCCAAGATCACCTGCGAGCGCGGGACCTTGAAGTGCGCTGCCAGGCACTCGCGCAGTGCGGCGTTCGCCTTCCCCTCCACCGGCGGTGCCGCGATCTTCACCCGCAGCACCCGCCCCGCACGCGGATCATCTTCCCAGCCGACGACTTCACTCGTCCTGGAGTTCGGCACGGCAAGAACGCGAATGCGCATCCACCCAACTCACCCGCTTACTCCAAACGCTGCCAGCCGAAGAGATTCGGACCATTGAAAACCGGGCCGAAATACCAGGGATCTGCGCTCTCCATCTGGCCGTCCGGGATGAACTCCTGCATGCCGATCTTCCACTTCGGCAGGTTCAGCGCCTTCACCCAGTCCCCCACCCGGCAAGCCGCCGGCTCCATGCGCTCCGCTCCGTTTTCAGAAAGTGTGACCATCCCAGAATGATGTCATCTCCCTACAGAAAAAGGCAAGAACCGGTTCCGGTCCTTCGCTTTGCCAGACACCTAAGCCAAGCGAAGCGAAGCCGCTGAAATCATTCTCCCAGAATGGATTCACTCAAGGCTTGGCCACATCCCGGACGCTGACGATTTCCATCTGCTTGGTCTCCGGGTTTTCCTGGATGATCTGGAGCGTGCGCTTCTCACCCGGGGCGGCCCAAATGCCGGAGCTAATCTGCTCCTGTTTGCCGTCGCGCTCGCAGAAGGCCTTCATCGCGGCGGCACCGCGCTCGCCCACCGGCGGGTCCTTGATGACCTCTGTGGCACCCGCCTTGAACTCGTACTTCTTATCCTCCAGCTCCACCGTCACCGTGAGGCTGCTGAGGTTCACCACCTTGAAGGAACCGCTGGGGAAAGCCTTGGCACTGGAATCAATCACCGTGGCCTTGCAGTGCGGCTTGTCCGCGGCCTCTTGGCTCAGGAAGAGGATCAGGGAAGGAGCCTTCGCCGGCAGCTCGCACTCCGCCACCACATCGTCCGCAGTTTTCACACTACCCGGCTCCGCCTTGGTGGTAATCACCACCGGCCCGCCCTTCGCTGCCAGCACGTCGAACTCGTGGTTCAGGAAAGTCTTCACATGCAGCAGGCCCGCGGTCGCGGTCCCGGCAGCATCGTGCACATGGATCTCATCCGGCAGGGAACCCGCCTTGGCGATCAGGCAGCGCACGCGGCAGTCGCCCTTTTGCGGCGGCTCTTTGTCCTTGTCCTTCTTGCCTTGGGCCGCAGCAGAAAGGGAGAGGCAGGGAATCAACACGGCGGCAAGGGCCGCGGAAAGGAGGGTCTTCATCGGAGGCAATTGGCTTGGGTTGGAAAGCAGAACGCCGCGCCCCGTGTGGGGCGCGGCGTCCGGAAGCTCATTCGTCGCGGACCGCGATGTCCCGGATTCCCTGCACCTCCATCTGGTTGGTCTTGGGATTCTCGAAGATGATCTCGATCACGCGCTTCTCGCCGGGATGCGGCCACACGCCGGCACCGAAGCGCTGCCACTGGTTGTCCTTGAAGTAAAAGGCCGTCATCGCGGAGGCACCGCGATCACCGATCGGTTGTTTCTCGATCAGCTTGGACTCGCCGGGTTTGAAGGGAAACTCCTCCTTCTCCAGCATGATCTTCACCTGCGCATTGCTGAGGTTGATCACCTTCAGCGAGCCGCGCGGGAAGCTCCGGATCGCATCATCGATCACCATGACCTGGAAGGGAATCTCACCGGGTTTCCCCGTGCCCGGCAGGAAGACGAAGATGCCCTTCTTGAAGTGCTCGGGCATCTTGGCCCTGGCCAGCACGCTGGCCGGATCCTTCACGCTCGCGGGGTCCGAACTCTTGGTGAAGACGATGGCGTTCCCCAGGGCCGGCACCGTGCTGAACTCGTGGTTCAGGTAGCTCTTCAGGTCGAACTTCGTGCCCGCCGTCGGCTTGGTGGCCGTGGGGTCGTGCGCGTAGATTTCGTCCGGCGGAGTATCCACCATGAAGCTCAGGCCGCGGATCTTCAGACCCGGCTCTTCCTTCGCCGGGGTCGCCGGCGGAGTGGCCGGAGGGGTTTGCTGGGCGAGAACCGCAGGCGAGGCACAGACCGCCAAGGCGGCTAAAACGAAGCAGGACAATTTCATGGGTTCAGGCACGGACGATCACACTTCCCCGGGAGAAAGCCAGCGGAAGGATGTGATATTAAAGCGGCGGCCGAAGCGCTTGTTGGCGTCTTCCTTCAAGTCGGCGGCTTTCGTTTCCGGATCTTCTGTCGCATCCAGATACTCCGGCACGCGCTGCACCACCGCCTCGCACCAGGCACGGGCCGTCACCTTGCCATCGGGGTCCCGCGCTTCGCCATAGGAGCGGATGCGGAAGGTATCCCCGCGGACGGTGATCACCGGAGCGAGCGCCATCAGCAGGTCGCCCTGGGTCAGCACCGGCGGCGAGCCGTCGCCGGACCAGCCGGTCTTGCCGTTGTAGCCATTGCGCGCTTCCGGCGTGGCAATGCCCGTGAGCATGCTGGGCGTCGGCACTGCGGCCAACTTGCGGGAATTCCGCGCGTTCTGCATCGCGGCATCATTGATGCCGGACTGTTCGATCGCCCGCTGCAGGATCCCCTCCAGCGAGTGGAGCGAGGAAGTGCTGCCAAGGTGGCGGTTCACGAATTCACCCAAGGTCAGGGAGGGTGCCTTGTCCTGGGCACCGCGCAGGCGGATCTCCGTCACGATCGCCTCGGAAAGCTTGTCGATGTCGTCCTCCGTCAGGGTCCGGAAGCCGGCCCACTGCAGGTACTGGCCCGCGATGTCGATGACCGGGTTCACGCTTGCAGCAGTGTTGTCACCGGCGATCGGGAAGCTGAAACGCGGGAAGCCGGTCTTGTTCTTGTCGGGCATCAGGCTGGCCATGCCCCACCCCAGCAGCTGCTGCTCGCGCAGTGAGGAGAGCAGGGCTTTCCAAGCACCGACGGAGTCGGAGTTCACGTTGAAGGGTCCCTTCACGGCCATCACGCTGCCGATGCGCCGGGCGAGCTTTTCATCGCCCAAGCCGTCCAGCGTCCCTGCCTCTTCCTCTGCGGAGCCCTGGCCCTTGGGCAGCGGCATCATGCGGGAATTCAGCAGTTGGGTGGTCCCTTCGAAGAAGCCCTTCAGCAGCGCGCGGCGGTCCAGCGAGGGCATCATCGAGTTGCTTGAGAAGCCGCCCACGGTCGAGAAGAAGGTGCTGTCCCACAGCGCGTCGTTCAGCAGGTAGGAGTGGTCCAGCATCAGGCCAGAGGCCCCGGGCACGCCGGTGGTCATGCTGCGGCTGATGCCGCCGGTCGGCAGCAGCGGATGCGCGCGGGAATTGCCGAAGGGATAGGTCACGCGCGGCAACGCGGCGGAGTTCGCCAGGTTGGACGGGATCAGGTCACCCAGGCTTGCGGCGGGCAGCACCGGCACGCGGAACATCGGCACGTTCGAGACACCGCCGTTCGCCGTCAGGCTCGGGCCGTAGAAGCCCTTGTTAGTCTTCTGGTCGAACTCGATGCCCGGGGACTTGGTGAAGTCCTGCACTTCCTCAAAGCGCACGTCGTAGCTGTCCAGGGCATTGCCCACACGCGTGGTGTTCATGTCCGCGCCTTCCACCACCGGCTGGTTGTGCAGCCAGGGAGCGGAGAAGTCGTGGCTGTCCGCCGTGGTCTTGGCCGCCATGGTCAGCAGCGCGAAGGGCGACTTGCCGCCCGCAAAGGTGTCAGCGGGCTTCTGCAGGAGGTCACCGATCAGGAAGGTCCGCGCGATGGTCGGCTTGGCCGGGGTGGTGCTGATCTCTGTGGCCGGATTGTTAAAGCGGAACTTGTAGGAACGCAGGTAGTCCGCGCCCAGGGTCCCGTTGTCATCCGTATCCGCGGCCAGGCCGGCCAGCAGGTCCACTTCGAAGTCAGGCGCATTGGCCACGGCCACGCCGCGGCCGGGCTTGGCCTCCACGCTGAAGCTGTCGGTGAGCTTGATGCCCAACCAGCCGCCGTTCCAATTGTTCGCGATCTCGAAGGGATAGCGGGTGGAGTCCGGGCGGGTGGAGTAGCTCAGGTGATCCGTCTGCAGGCCAGCGCGATAGTCCCAGCCGGGCACGGATTCCACGCCGAAGGTGTTGCCGGTAGTGCCGTCCTTGTTGCCGAACTTGTTGTCGGCATTCCAGTCGAAGAAGCGCCGCACCGTGTAGCCGCCGGCGGTTTCATAACCCCAGGTCCACTGCTTCTCCACGAAGGGCGAGAAGATCCGGACCTCGCCCGGCTTCAGCGTGATCGCGCCGCCGTAGGGCGTGGTCCGGCCGGCATCGGTCAGCAGCAGCGTGAACCAGCGGCGGGCATTCTTGTCGTGCTCATACTTGATCTGGAAGCGCGCCAGGTTGTGGTACTCGCCGGTGGAGAATTCCTGGCGCAGCCAGTCGGAGTTCTTCTTGAAGCCGAAGAGCACCGGCGGATCCCAGATGCGGACGCGCAGCTTGGAGAGCGTGATCTCCACGTCGTACGGATTGTAGAGCGTCACCACCGGGTCATAGACCAGGTGCGGGCAAGCGTAGTTCTGATTACCCGCGGGCTGGCCCTTGGTGTTGAAGAAATCGATGCGGTCGCCCAGGTGGTTGTAGTGAGACACCACCGAGAACATGATCTGCAGCTTGGAGATCACCGGCATCAGGCGCTCCTTCGCGGGAGACACCGTCATCCCCTGGCTGGAAGGCCGCAGGTCGGAGTTCGTGTTCAGCGTGATCTTCGGCGCGCCGGTGGTGGCGGTCGAACCGATGCGGCGGTGCAGTTGATAGTGATCCTTCAGGTAATCCCACTTCGGGGCACCGTCGTTCGCCGAGTTGTAGACGGTCGCGCTGCCGCTGCCGTTGACGACGGTGCTAACGAGGTTCGAAGGGGCGCTGCTGGATTCGAAGACCGTGGTCAGGTCCGTCTTCAGACCACCGTTCGCCACGTCTGAGAGCAGGCCGACCGAATAGGGAGTGACATCGGCTTGGTTCGCCAGCACTTGCTTGCCGTCGGCCAGGCTCTTGGCAGCCACCACGGCGCTGTCGACCGAGACGATCTTGGCCGGATTGCCCAGTTGGTCGGGCGCGAGGTTCCCGAGGATCTCCTCGGGGCGGGCGCGCGGCGGCGCGACGCGGCGGGCGATCAGCTCGGCCTTGGTCGCCGGCTTGGCGTCCTGCTCTAGCTCGGGCTCGCGGAGCTGGATCGGCGCCTTCAGGCTCTCGTCCGTCACTGCCCAGGCGAAGGCACCGCGCTGGGTCTTGGAAAGCTCCAGCAGCACGCGGTCGGCGCGCAGGCTGGGATCGCTGCTATTCTTCCCGGCCGGCTTGCCCACCGTGTCGGGATTGACCAGCCAGACGGGGTCTTGGAAAGGATTGCTGCTGCTGGTCACGGAGTGGGCCGTGTTCTTGTCGCGGATCGAGGCCATCCAGCGCTTGAACTTATCGGACTTCTCCGAGTAGTTCGGACCGGAGCTGCCCGGCTTCCAGTGCCAGCTTTCCCAGGCACCCATCAGATTGGGATCGCCCGAGGACTCATTGATCGATTTGGCGCGTGCCGAAACCCGCTGGTCCGGACCCATGCCGGTCTGCAGCTCGCCGATCGCCATCATCATGGCCATCCGCGCGTTCGCCTGGGCCTCGGCGCGGGCTTGGCCAGCCGTGCCGGCGCGAAGGGACATCGTGGAAAGAGTCAGCAGTCCAACCGCCAGGATGGTCAGCAGGACCATCAAGGAAAGGGATATGACCAAGGCGAAGCCACGCCGGGGGGCAAGCCAGTGGCGGCGGTTGGGTTTTTGGGGTTTCATCGGAGACAGTGTGTACCTACTTTGAGTATACATCAAACGAGTTTTCCGTCATTCTGGCGAACCCGTTCGATTTTACAAACGCCAAGAAATGGGTTTCGAGCACGAGGCTCCAGCGCTGTAGGTAGAAACCTATCACCGCTTTTGCGGAATGCTTGTATCGAAGCCTTCGAAACTTGTATCGAATCGCCACTTGGGTTTTTAGAAGGGGCCATTACCAAGCTCGACCGGGGCCAGCTCAGCAACAATGGCGCGTTCTACGTAGAGGAGGTGTTACGGGGCGGAAAACTGCTCCCACAAATTGAAAAATCCCGCCGGAGCCTTGTTTTAGGGGCTTCGGCAGGGTGCCCGCTCTAGCCGCGAGCAACCCTTCACCACGTCCCGTAAAAGTTGTCAGACGACTTTAGCACGTCCCTCCTCTGGCATGGATGATTCCACCATTGCAATTTGATGGACAGGGCTTAGAGGCAGGCCCACAATGCGACCTGATTCCTCATTTTACCGAGTCAAAACGGTGCTCAATGACTCGATTCTTGCGCCCTTGGACGCGCCAGCTCAGCCCCCCGTTCGGGGAGAAAAGGCTCCCGGACGGCGCAAAGCTCCAAGCTGAGCACCCTTCCCAAACAGGACAGCGAACCAAAGAGGGGTTTGGCGCGATCGGTCACGCCATTTGAGGGCGGTTCCGGTTCTGCCCAGCGTGCCCGATCATCGTCAGTTTCCCGTCTGGACCTTAACCACCGGAGCGACGGTCCCTGCCCGAATTCGCATAAGTGCGGTTCCTGCGGGCATTTCTGCGCCCAAGTTCCTTGCGTCGCCCGCTTGGGCTCCTAGCTTCGCGCGCGTGGATGATGAGCAGCGGACGCCGACGCGACGCGAATGGACCGGCTACTGGAGCCTGATCGTCCAGCAGACCCTGAGTGCCTTCAACGACAAGGGCGCCCAGTTCCTGATGATCGTACTGGGCGGCTGGCTCATGGGGGAGGCCTCCTCCATGGAAAAGGTGGCGCCCGTGATCCTGGCGCTGCCCTTCCTGCTCTTCGCGCCGCTGGCCGGCTGGCTGAGCGACCGTTTCTCCAAGCGCAACGTGCTGGTGGTTTGCGCGGTCACCCAGCTCCTCCTTCTCGGCGGTCTGGCCACTGCCATCGCACTCCACAGCTTCAGCCTGGCCATGGTGGGATTTTTCGCGCTCGCCACGCTCACCTCCGTCTTCAACCCGGCCAAGACGGGAATTGTGAAAGAGCTGGTGGGCTCGCGCAACCTGGGCTTCGCCAGCGGCATCCAGCAAATGACCGGCATGCTGGCCTTCCTCTCCGGGCAGATCATCGCGGGCCTCGTCTTCGACCAGCGGCTCAAGGAGAGCGGGGACGGCTGGCAAGCAGCCTTGGGGCCGATCCTGATCATCACACTGCTGGCCATACCGCCGCTGCTGGCCAGCCTGGTCATCCCAAGCACACCCAAGGGCGAGGCGGCTCCGCTGGAACCCAAGCTGGCGATCCAGCATTTCCAGCAGCTCAAGGACCTGTGGCAGATCCCGGCCTTGCGCCGCAGCTCGATCGGGATCGCCTTCTTCGTCGGCTTCGCCACCTTCATGCACGTCTGGTCGCTGGAGGTGGCCAAGGATCTGACAGAAGGAGCCACCGGGTTCGGCACGATCGCCTCGAAGTACATGATCGCGAATTCGCTCGGGATGGCGGGCGGCTTCGCCGTGGCCTCCCTGCTGATGCGGCGGCGGATCGAGCTGGGCTGGGTGCCCTTGGCCGGAGTCGTGATGACCGTCGGCACGCTCCTGCTGGCGATGCCGGATCCCGAGGGCCAGGTCTTCCTGGTTCTGCTGGTGGTGACCGCCTTCTCCGCGGCCCTGTATTTCGCCCCGCTGAATGCCTTTTTCCAAGACCGTCTGCCCGCGGAGCATCGTGGGGAATTGCTGGCGGCAGCCTATGTCCTGGAGTGCCTGGGGGCGATGGTCGCCGCGGGTGGCCTGCTGTTGATTGGCTGGGTGCGTCTCCGTCTCGGCCACCCCTGGTGGCTGCCGATGTACCTGCCGCTGATCCTGATGTCCCTCGTCTGCGCGGTGGTGACCATCCTCAGCGCGCGGCTGGTACCCGCAGAACTGGTCCGGGTGGTGGGCCTCGGGATTCTCCGGCTCTTCTACAAGATCCGCACTTCCGGCGAACTGAACGTTCCGGCCAAGGGCGGCGTGCTGTTGCTGCCGAACCACGTCACTTGGGCGGATGCCTTCTTCCTAACAGCCGCGTGCCCGCGCCCGGTGCGCTTCGTGATGGAGCAGGGCTTCATGGGCAGCACGGCGATCCGGATCTTCTGCCAGCTCTTCGACACGGTGCCGATCTCTTCCGCCAAGCCGCGCGAGGCGCTGAAGGCCTCAGCAGACGCACTCAAGCGCGGTGACGTCGTCTGCCTCTTTCCGGAAGGGCAGCTCACCCGCACCGGCAGCCTGCGCGAGATCAAGCGCGGCCTCGAAATCATCGCGCGGCAATCCGGCTGCCCCTCCGTGCCGGTGTGGTCGGACGGTGCCTGGGGCTCGATCTTCTCCTTCGAGCGGAACCGCTTCTTCCGGAAGATCCCGCAGCGCATCCGCTATGGCATTTCGGTCGGCTTCGGCCCACCGATCCCGCCCGATGAGGCGGACACCGAATGCATCCGCCACGGCATGCTGAATGCCTCCGCACTGGCACTGCAGGAGCGGGTGAGCGGGGTGCCCGCGGACCATCGTGCAGCGCGGGCGAATGGCTTGCAGATCGCGCATGTGAATGCGCTGCAGCGCGGCGGGGACTACGGCGTGCTGGAGGGCGATCCCCTGCCCGGCTCGCTGCCGGGCTTGGCTGCTTACAGCAAGCTCTACGGCACCGTGCCCCGCCCGGCCAGTAGCGCGAACGCGGGCCGCGATCACTTCTGGCTCGGTGGCGAAGTCCTCCGCCAGCATCTCGAAACCAGCGCCGCGAGCGGTGAAGACCAGGGCGTCTTCTTCGACTTCAGCCCACGGGCGGGCGAACCCATGGAGCGCGCCGACTGGCTGCACTGCCCCTGCCTCGCGATCGATGGGGTGATCGTGGCCATGTCCATGCCCGATCCGCCGAAACCCTACCCCGGCAGCAAGGACCAGCCCGGCCGCAAGCCCGGCGCTCTGGGCATCCTGCTCCCGGGCTTCAGCGTGGAAGAGCGTGAGGGCAAGTGGCGCGTCACCGGCCCCGCTGCCCCGGAAGGCATCGAGCTACCCGCTGGCTATCGCGTGGATGAGGAGAGCTTCGTGGTCTCTTCGTCCCCTTTGTAGTCTCTTCGTCCCAAGGGGACGGCTCATAATAGCCCGGCACGAGGAACGAAGTGCCGGGTGAGGCGGCACGAGGGATTGCGTCCCAAAGGGACGCCTCATGCTTCTGGCGGCGAGGTCTATGGCAAGTTGGAAACCATGGGTTGGGAGCTTTGCGCTCTAGGGAGGACTTTCCGATACATCGGATTGTCCCCGCATGAGGCGTCCCGTCGGGACGCAATCCGTGTGCGAACGAAAACCCGGCACTGCGTTCCTTGTGCCGGGCTGGTATGAACCGTCCCGTTGGGACGAAGAATTCTGGAGGCCACGCCTCAAGTGAGTGCCATTCGGGATTGCCTCCTTCGCTCATCGCTTTCCTGGCGCGGCTGCTTGCTTTGCCGGGAATATCCCCGCTAACCCTCCCTCCTCTCTCCCACACACTTCAGTTTGAAAATTAGTGCTTAGTCATTAGTAATTTGCCTTTCTCCCCCCTGACGCCGCCTTTCCTTATTGCAGCCCGCTGCCCACTGGGCTGTTTTGGGTGTGCTTACTGCTTGATCCGTCACCACATGATCGCCACCACCTCCAGACTTCTGCTCCTTGCCGCCGCGACGTGCCTGCTTCCGATGTGCACCAGCTACAACCGCGCCACGCCGCCGGAAGGGCCGGATGAAGGCGCGGTCCAGACGGCACCGGCGCTCCGCTCGGGCAGCTCGCCGGACGGTGGTCCCGGCAGCGCTGGCATTCCGCCGGAACCGCCGCGGCGCTAAGTGGCTCTCTTCTTTTTCTGACAGATCAGCCGGATCCGGCTGATCTGTCGGATCAGTCTTCGGAGCTGCGGCCTTGCCCTTGCCCCAGGGTATTTCTCAGGCCGCCGCCGATTAGCACAGTGGCATCGAAGAGCGCGGTGGGCAGGGCCCAGGTGTCCTGCACCGCCAGGTAGCGCGGCTGCCACTCGGGGTCGAATTTCTCCTTGTAGCCGCGCAAGCCCTGGAAGTTGTAGAGCGACTCGCCGCGGTGGAAGATCCCCCCAGCCAGCTTGTGCCAGAGCGGCGCGAGCCCGTGGGTGGAGAGGCCGGAGAGCGGGGCCATGCCGAGGTTGAACCAGTGGTAGCCCTCGGTGCGGCCCCAGATCATCAGCTCGATGAAGATGACCTCCATCACCCCCGGAGGGGCCTCGGGGAGGTGGCGCATGAGGTCCAGGGAGAGCTCTTCCTTGTCCACCGTCGCCCAGAGATTGGCGAAGGCGACGGGCTGGCCCGCGGCATCCAGTACCACGGCGCAGGGGAAGCGGCTCACGTAGTCCTCGCTGAAGTAGCCTAGGGAAAAGCGCTTCTCGCCCGCGGTGTGCCCGGCGAGCCACGCATCCGAGATGCGGCGCAGGGCGGGCATTTCCCGCACCACCGTCTCGCGGTCCCAGATGGTGAAAGTGCAGCCGCTGCGCTCGAAGCGCCCGCGGGTCTTGCGCATGCGCCGGCCGGAGGGCGAGTCGATGTCGAAGGCGCGCAGGTCGCTGCGCGCTTCCTCCCCCAGCTTGAAGAGCTTGAAGCCCATGTCCACGAAGCGCGGCATCTCCGCCACGGTGATGCTGTAGAAGACCGGGCGCATGCCCTCGTCCCGCGCACGCTCTACGAAGCGCCAGAGCAGGTCATCCGCGGAGGAGGGATCGCCCAGCGGATCGCCCATGACGATGCGGCTGCGCCCCTGGTCCGCGAACATCAGGCCGCAGAGACCATCGGTGGAGACCATGAACTCCTTGTCGCCGAGCAAGGCCAGCGCGGCGTCCGAGTGATCGCTGGTCGCGACCAGCTTCTCCGCCACCCCGGGCTCGATCGGCGTGCGCAGCCGCGGTCGCACGGCCCGCAGGGCCTGGGCCAAGGCCACGATGATGAAGAGGCAGAGGGCACCGCTGGCGCCGCGCAGGAAGCGCGAGGCATCCCCCTCCATGGCGAACTGCCACCAGAGCTTGTTCTGATAGGGAATGTGGCGGGCGGTGAAGAAGCCGATCCAGATCGAGAAGCCCAGCAGCGCGATCAGGGTCAGCCACCAGCTCGGCGTGAAGCGGTAGGTCCACAGCGAGGAGTGGCGGTGGAAGTAGCTGCGGAAGGGAATCAGGCAGGCCAGCATGAAGGCCAGCGCCACGGATTCTTCCCAATCGAGGCCCTTGGTCAGGGAGAACACGATCCCCGCGGCCATGGCCCCCACGGTGAGCACCCAGGCGGCGCGGATCCGGCGCTGCAGGCCGCGCGCCAAGACCACCAGCAAGGCACCCGCCAGGCTGGAGAGGAAGTGCGAGCCCTCCACGAAGGGGAGCGGCAGGATATTGACCAGCCAGCTGCGGCGGCCGGGCTCCATCGGGGTGTTCGCGGAGATCAGCAGCATCAGGCCGCCACCGAGGGCGAGCAAGGAGGCGAGCCGCGGCCCGGCGAAGGACCAGCCGCGCATGGCAAGCGCGCCGCCGCGGGCGATGAGTTCGCGCCGCAGCCGCAGCTCCCGCGCGCCGAAGAGGACGATGCCCACGAAGAAGGGCAGCAGGTAGTAGAGCAGGCGGTAGGTGACGAGCGTGCCCGCCAGCAGTGGCGCAGCCAGGACACCGGCCAAGGCCTTCGTCACCGCATACTCCAGCACGCCGACGCCCCCGGGGACGTGGGTGAAGGCGGCCAGCGCCTGGGCCACCACGACTACGGCGACCAGCGACCAGACATCCATGGGCAGCGCGCCGGGGAAGAGCGCCCACATCGCCAGACCGGCGCAGAGCCAATCGATGGCGGAAACCAGCACCCCCACCAGGGCCAAGCCCGGGCCGGGCCAGCGCTTCGGCCACAGCTTTCCGGCAAAGATCATGCAGGCGCAGAGCGCGAGCAGGAGGATGGCGACCCCCTTCGCCGCCTGCACCGGCAACCACTCGAGCGGCGGCGGCGTGAGCAGCAGGAGCACGCCGCAGAGGCCGGAGTGCCCGGCCCAGCCGGCGATCCCGCTGAAGGCGGTGATTTTCCCCACCTGCGCCGGGCTCATCCCGCGGGCCTTGGCGAAGCGCATGCGGATGCTCCCGCCGCCGAGCACGGTGCCGCCGGCATTGATCGAGAAGGCGCTGCAGATGAAATTCGCGGTGAAAGCCCGCCACGGGCGCAGCACGGGCGTGCCGGTCCAGATCTGGCCCAGCATCCCCAGCACCGCATTGCAGGAGTAGCTCACCACGGTGAAGCCCAGCGCCAGCGCAAGGTGCTGCGGGCCGATGCGCGCGAAGGCATCGTCCAAGTCCGCGAGGTGGAACTCCGACCATTCCTTGTGGAGGCCGTAGAACGCCCAGATGCAGACGCCGACCCACAGGACGGAGCCCAGGCGCATCAGCCAGCCGTGCCACACGGGTGGCGGTGGCGGCACCCGGTCTTCCAGGATCTCCTCCTCGTTCAGGGGCTCAGGGTCCATTCAATCGCTTCGTCGAGCTTCTTCTGGAAGTCATCCCCGGCCTGGCCCATGTCGTGGAGCTTGCCGGGCAGATCGACCACCTTGTACGGCACGCTCAGGCTCTTGATCCAGTCTGTATCGTCCATCGGGTCCAGTCCGGCGGCGAATTGGACCACGCGGATGCCCTTGATGTCCTTCGCGATGTCCGCGAGGGCGAAGGCGCCCGGCCCGCTGGGATCCACGCCCAGCAGGTCCTGCTCGGTGATGCCGTAGCGGCCGTGGGTGCCGGGGGCCGCCATCAGCAGGCCCTTCAGCTGCGCGGGGCGGTCAGCCACGGAGGCGGCGGCCAGCGATTGCTCCGCACCGGTGGACCAGCCGCCATACCAGATGGGCGTGGACTCATCCGCCTGGCTGCGCTTGCGGACTTCCTCCACCGCGGCGCTGAAGCCGGCGGCCAGCTCGGCCAGGCCATACTGGCGGGTGTCCGCGAACTTCCGGCAATCCCAGCCGCCGACGGCGAAGCCCTTGGCCGCCAGGTGCGTGGCCGTATTCTCCTCCCAGTAGGACCAGCCGCCATCCCCGGTGCCGAGGATGACGATGCCGCGCGGCTTGTCCGCCCCGCCGTAGTAGAGCGTGTAAAAGTCCGGGGTGATCGCCGGCAGCGGCAGTTTCTCGCCCGTGCCCGGGAAATTCCGCGGCGTGACAAGGTGCCGGACGAACAGTCCCAGCAAGACCACGATGACCAGCAAGACGCTCCAGAGAATCCATTTGAGCCGCTTGCGCCGCTTCTTTCCGTCCATAAAAAGAGAAAAACCGTTTGTTGTTAGAAGACCGCCCAGACGATGACCGCGCAAACGAGGACCATGCACCCGAGGCCGGCGAGGAAAACCAGATCCGCGGCAGATTCCAAGCGGTGCATGCGTTTTCTTCCGTGGCTGCGGAGGGTGACGTAGGAGAGGATGCAGGCGGTCAGGAACATCACCGCAGTCACCGCCAGCAGGTCGTCTGCCAAGGGCGCGGCAACCTGGATCGCCGGGAAGGAGTGGACAATGCTGATAACCGTCAGGCAGACGCCCACCAGGCCGGAGGAGGCGGTGAAGATGTGAATGGCGATGCTTTTCTCCCGGGCGGGGGAGATGCGGCGGTCAGGGTCTTCCGGAGCAGGCGGCGGCAGCGGGTCCATGGCTGAGGCTGTGGCTGGCGGGAAGAAGTCACCGGGTGCCGCTTGGGCATTCCCGTTGTCATAGCGTGCGCGGAGGCGGTTTTCGTGCAAGTGTTCCGTTGGGGGCGGGTTCGCCCGTCGCGCTCGGTCTGCCAGCACGGCCGGAGCCTTACTCCGCGCTTTCGTGCCAGCAGCCGGCAGCCGGGATGCCTTCGGGTGGCTTCTTCACCCGTCCGTAGTTCAACAAAATTTCCATCGTGTCGCGGATCCCTTGGGCAAGGAACACGATCCCTTCGTCGTCCACCGCGTAGAACCGGCTCTCTTCGTCAATCCAAACAGTGCAACCACCTTCCCCCATATAGGACGAAACCGCGACCGGAGCGCATGGGCAGCCGCAGAAGCCTATTACCACATCCGCCTTGTCGAGATCACTGATGGCCCGCTCAACACGGATCCACAAGGTTCCTCCCACGCATATGTTGCCGAAAGATCTGATGAACTGCGATGCGGCGGGCACCCAACGAGCCCCCAAAACCTGTATATATTCGAGTTCAACATCCTTCCGATTCCGGCCAGGAAACCAGCCATGGTTCGCCAGAAGGCACATCACTCGCCAGCCCAGCACAGGAAGGTTCAACATCATGCCAAACTTGGACCGCATCTATTCCTGGCTCCGATCATTGTCAATCTCATCACCGTATTCCAAGGCCTTCCTCCAGCGCTTGCTTGCGGGCTTCGGACGCTTTTTGGGGGAAATAAATTCGAGCCCTTCCTCCGGCGAAGGGCCAGCAGGAAAAATTCCCGCCCGGCGCGGGATGGCCTCCGGGCTTCCCATGGCGCGCGGGATGGCGGAGGGTTGATGAAACCCATGTCCCCTACCCGTCGCGATTTTCTGAAGGGCGCCGCCTTGCTCGGTGCAGCTGCCGCCGCCCGTGGCCAGACGGCTCCGGCGATCCTCCCGGGCAAGTCGGGGCTGAGGATCGAGAAGGTGGAGTTCGCCTTCGAGGATTTCAAATACCGCGCGCCTTATAAGTTCGGCGGCACGGCGGTGGACCGGGTGACCTTGTTGAACGCGACGGTGGAGGTTTCGACTCCCTCGGGGAAAAGCGCGAAGGGCTTCGGCTCGATGCCGATGGGAAATATCTGGTCCTTCCCTTCCAAGACGATGTCCTACGACACGACGCTGGGGGCGATGCGGAAGCTGGCGGAGCGGATCGCGAAGATCACCGGGGACTGCAAGGAGACGGCGCATCCGATTGAGATCAACTACTTGCTGGAGCCGGAGTATCTGAAGGCGGCAGCGGAGGTTTCCCGGGAACTGGCACTGGCGGAGCCAATCCCGAAGCTGTGCACGCAAGTGACCGCCAGCCCCTTCGATGCGGCGTTGCACGACGCCTTCGGCAAGGCGCTCGGGCTGAGCTGCTACGAGACTTATAGTAGCGAGCTGATGGGCCGGGATCTCTCGCGCTACCTGAATGCGGACTTCAAGGGCGAGTCCCTGCAGAAGTATGTGAATCCCAAGCCGAGGGACTGGGTCTGGCTCTTCCATTCCGTCGGCGGCCTGGATCCCGTGACGCGCGGCGAACTGAAGGAGCCGCTGAATGACGACATGCCGGAGACGCTGGTAGATTGGATCAAGCGCGACGGCCTGCAGCGGATCAAGATCAAGCTCCAGGGCGAGAACCTGGAATGGGACATCGCGCGCACCGTGATGGTGGACCGCATGGCCCGCGAGGCACGCCCGGAGGCGGAGTGGAAGTACTGCTGCGACTTCAACGAGCACTGCCCGGATGTGAACTACCTGCTCGAGTTCCTGCGCAAGGTGAAGGAGCAGGCGCCCCAAGGCTTTGAGAGCATCCTCTATCTGGAGCAGCCGACGAAGCGCGACCTGAAGAATGATCGCGGCAACCTGATGCACGAGGCCGCGAAACTGCGACCGGTGGTGATCGATGAGTCGTTGACCGATTTGGAGAACCTGATGCTGGCGCGGGAGATGGGCTACACGGGTGCTTGCCTGAAGGCCTGCAAGGGCCAGTCGCACGCGATGCTGATGGCGGCGGCGGGGCAGAAATACGGGATGTTCCTGTGTGTGCAGGACCTGACCTGTCCCGGTGCGTCCTTCGTGCATTCCGCGGGGATCGCTTCCCACATTCCCGGTCTCTCGACCATCGAAGGGAACGCGCGCCAGTATGTGCCCGCGGCGAATGCGGGATGGATCGAGAAGTTCCCCGGACTCTTCGAGACGAAGGATGGGAAGCTGGCGACCAAGCAGCTGGATAAGCCGGGGCTGGGGGCGGTGGGGTGAGCGGAATCTTAGCGCCGGAGGTGCGTCGGAGATTAGCCGGTGGTGGAGTGCAACGGAACCACCGGTTAGCGGCGCAAAAAACCATTGAGCCCCGGCAGGGGCGACGGAAATGAATGCCGGAAGCCCCGGGGTGTTCCCGGCATTTCGGCTGGCTGTACCGGGGAGGCAGGAAAATACTACGCCTCTCGTAACAGTGGCGCTTCCGCCGGCCCTCCGGGACGGGAATCCCTGGGACGACATGTCCGGTGGTTCCGCAAAGCCTCCACCACCGGCTAAGCTCCGACGCACCTGCCGGCGCTGAGATCCATGGAGGCACAGGACTCCCTGCGGCTCTTCCTGCCGACGGCCTCACTGCGCTAATACCCGCGCTGCGGATTCAAGCGGCAGCCGCAGTCCGCTCGCGCTCGAAGTCGTGGCCGATTTCTACGGCCATCGGGACATCGGTGGGCCCGATGAGTTCCAGCTCGATCCCCAGCCTGAGCCCGCCCGGCAGGGAGATGAGCAGCGAGTGTCCTGCGATGCCCGACTTCTCCAGGAAGGCGAGGGCAGCCGCGAGGAGTGCGCGCTGCGGCTCTTCAACTTGAGTGGTAGCCATAAGCGCCCCGCTCTAGCAGGAACCAAACCGTTCTCGACCTGCCGGGGCAATCGTTGATGTGGCGGGATTTTGCGGGGTTTCCCCTTCTCCGCCAGCATTGCAAAATGGGGCATTTTGCAACTCGAAGGATGCAAATCGCAATAACTCCCCCTGCGGGGTCGACCTATCTTGGCATGCCGCGATCCGCTACAAATAAGGGTTTATGGCCGAAATTGACCCGTTCCAAAGGAGTTGATGCAGTCATCTTATAGAAAGATAAGTGCCAACGCTGTAACAGGAGCGGGTGGCCGTTCACGGCGTGGCAGGAATCGCGATGCGGACCCGGGCGAATTTGGTGAAGGCGTTGTTCGCGGTGACGACGACGGTGACGTCATCGGGGGCAGTGCCGTTTTCCACGACGGTGACGGGCGGGCCGTTGACGGAGCTGGTGGAGACCGGCTGCGAGGTCCAGGGGCCTTGGAAGTCGACGGTACTTTCGACGCTGACGGCGTAGGCCTTCGCGGCATCCACGCGGCGGAAGTGGAGGACGAGGTTGTGGGAGGCATCCAGGCTCAGCGTGGGCGGGAAAGAGCTGGCGGAGTTTGTGGGGGAGCTGCCGGTCATGAACTCGATGCCATTGGGCATGCCATCGCCATCGGGGTCGGCATCCGGGGATCGATTGGAGCCGGTGAGGGAGGGATAGCTGTTGAGCCAGCCTTCGTAGCCCGCGGCGACGGGTGTGACGGCGACTTGGGCGGAGGCACCGGTTTCCTCCGCGCCATTCAAGGCGGTGACGACGTAGAAGTAAGCCGTGCCGTTGCTGAGGCCGGTGTTGAGGAAGTTCGTGCTGCTGACATTGCTCACGGTGCTGTAAGAGCCGCCGCTGACGGTGGAGCGCTTCACGTTGTAGCTGGTGGCACCGGGGGAGCTGGCCCAGGAGAGACTGGCCTGCGCATCGCCACCCGTTGCGGTGAGGTTGATGGGCGCGGAGAGCGTGGGCGTGCCGTAGACGGCGAGCTGACCGTAGCCGAGCCAGCCGTTCTCCGAGCCGGGGGTGGTGAAGTCGAACTTCACCGCGGCCACGTTGGTGGCGAGGACACCATTCGCGGGGGTGAGCGTGGCTCGCGTGGTGGACTGGACTGCCGCGGGGTTCGCGGGGTTGTAGTTCACCGAGCCGAGGCTGACGAAGGTGGTGGGCGTGGCGACCTTCGAGTAGGAGACGGTGTAGGCCTGCTGGTCGCGGCCGGCATCCGACCAACCGCCGTGGACCACGATCTTGTTCAGCGTGTAGCCGTTGGAGTTGGCGGGCAGGGTGTAGATCAGGGAAGATCCGGCACCATTGCCATTGCCGCAGGAAAGGTAGTTGATGCTGTTGTCGCCGCCGCCGGTCTGGCTGATGGCGAGGCTGCGCGGAGTTGTCAGGGAAGCGAGCGGCTTGTTGTTCGAGTTGAGGTTGAAGTTGCCCGCGGAGCTGGAGGGAGTGACACCGCCGATGAGGCTATTGTCCGCGGCGAGTAGCCAGCCGGGGGCAAAGGTGGTATTGCCGCCGAGACCGGTCTGCGCGGCCATGGAGGTGATGACGTTGCTCACTGCGGCGGGCACCGGGTTCACGGTGAGCGTGGCCGGAGTGCTGGTGGCGCTGCCTTGGGCATTGGTGGCCTTGAGCTGGTAGCCCGCGGCGTCGCTGGCCTGGAGATTGGTGAGCGTGAGGGTCGGGCTGGTGGCACCGGGGATGTTAGATGGGACGCCGCCGACAACCTTCTGCCACTGGTAGCTGAGCGGAGCTGCGCCGCTGATGGCGGCGGTGAAGGTAACTTGGCTTCCCACCACATCGGTAGCGGTGGCCGGGCTGGTATTCGCGATGACCGCGGGCTCCAGGGCGCTGCCATAGACGGCGATCTCCGTGTAGCCGCAGTAGCCATTCTCCGGGGCCGGGGTGGCGAAGTCGAACTTGAGCGCGGCCACCGCGCTGGCGAGCGGCGCGCTGGTGGCGGAGCGAAGGATCGAGCGCGTGGCGGACTGGATGTCCGAGGGGTTCGCGGGGTTGTAGTTCACCACCGCGAGCTGGGTGAAGGTGGCGGGATCCGCGGCGGTCGAGTAGGAGACCGTGTAGGCCTGCTGGTCGCGGCCATCATCCGCCCAACCGCCGTAGACCACGATGTCTGTTAGATCGTAGCCGGCGGTCGCGCTGCCGAGATTGTAGGTCACGGATTGGCCGGCGCTATTGCCGGCACTGACCTGGCTGGCATTCGGAGTGCCGAGGAGATAGGTGAAGCGGCCCACGCTGCCGTTGGTGAGCACGTTGGTGCTCTGGCCGAAGTTGCCACTGCCCACGCTGTCCGGGGCCTTGGAGGCGATCAGGCTGCCGGGGATGACGCTCCAGGTGGGGACGAAGCTGGCGATCTCCGCACCGAGACCGGTCTGCGCGGCGTAGCGGATGACGACATCGCCGGCGGCCGCGGGCACGCTGGAGACGGTGAGTGTGCTCACGCGGCTGACGCTGGTGCCGGTGCTGTTGGTCGCTTGCAGGCGATAGTCGCCGCTATCGGCGAGCTGCAGGTTCGGGAGCGTGAGGGTGGGAGTGGTGGCACCGGGAAGATTCGTGACCTGGCCATTCGCGATCTTCTGCCACTGGTAGCTGGTGGGGAGCGCTGTGGCGAAGGCGGCCTCGAAAGTCACGGCGCTGCCGACGACATCCGCCGCGGTGGCGGGCGAGGTGTTAGAGACCAGGGCCGGGCCCGGGTTGGCCGAGAGGGGCGGATTGAAGCTGACGTTGTCGATGAAGATGGTGTTGTCGCCACCATTGAGATTGGTGCCAACGAAGCTCAGGGTGTGGGCCGTGGCGCTGGCGGTGAAGGAGGCGTTGCGGGTGGTGAAGGTGGAGCCGCCGGCGGAATAGGACTGGATGACCGTGTCATCGATCTTCAGGTCCCAGGTCTGCTGGTTGCCGGAGCGCTGGGCGGCGGAGTAGGAGACGGTGTAACTGGTGCCCGGCACGAAGCCTGTGAAGGCCTGGGACATGCTGCCCTTGAACTGCACGAAGGCGACCTGCGAGCCCTCCGGTGCGGTCGGACTGCCGAAGGCGCTGCCATTCGAGGTGATGCCGGTGCCGCTGAATTTCCATGAGCCGCCAAGGATATCATACTGATACTGGCCGCCACCGAGCGATGGCGTCTCGAAGCCAAGGTTCAGATTGCTCTGGCCGACGGTGAAGCTGATGGGCACCGAGTCGGCGCTGCTGCCATTGTTGAACAAGACGCGGGCGAAGGCCGTGTGCTGGCCGCCGCTGGCCCGGCCCCAGGCGCAGGTGTAGGGTGGGCTGGAGGCAATGCCCACCAGGGTCTTGTCGATGTAGAACTGCACGCCATTGATGAGATTGCCATTGGCCGTCACGGAGGCCGCGAGGTTCACCGGGGCATTGGGCGGGAAGACGGTGTTGTTGGCCGGGCTGCTCAAGGCCACGGCCGCGGCGACCGGCTGGAGTGAGTCGCGCTGGGTGATGCTGACGTTGTCGATGAAGACGCTGCGGTCACCGCCGCTGAGATTGGTGCCGACGAAAGCGAGGCTGTGACTGGAGGCGGTGGCGGTGAAGTTCACCGAGGAAGTCGTGAAGCTGTTAGACCCCGGGGTGCTGTTGGTTTGGATCACCGTGTTGTCGAGCTTCACGTTCCAGGTCTCGCCGCCGTAAGGATTGCCGCGCTGCGCGGCGAGATAGCTGAGGGTGTAGGCCTTGCCCGGGGTGAAGCCGGAGAGGGTCTGGGTGATGGTGCCGAGGCTCTGGACGAAGGCGACCTGGCTGCCATGCGGGGCATTGGGCGGAGCGAAGGCGCTGCCATTCGCGGCGATGCCGGAGCCATTGCCCGCAGCACCACCGAAGGTCCAGGAAGCGCCGGTCGGATTGTAGCGGAAGCCACCGGCCAAGTTCGGAGTCTCGAAGCTGAAGTTCGGGGTGGCGGGGCCGGCGATGGCGACCTGGACATTGTCGATGAAGACGGTGTTATCGCCGCCCGCGGTATTCGTGCCGGCGAAGCTGAGGGTGTGGTAGCTGGCGGTGGCGGTGAAGCTGGCCGTGTAGACGGTGTAGCTGTTAGAGCCGGGAGTGTTCGAGCTGATCACATTGCCATCGACCACGACATCCCAGCTCTGCTGGTTGCCGGGCCGCTGCGCGGCGAGGTAGCTGATGACGTAGACCGAGCCGGGGGTGAAGCCGGAGATGGTCTGCGTGACGGAGCCGTGCGACTGGAGGAAGGCGGCCTGGGTGCCTTCCGGGGCAGTGGGATTGTTGAAGCCGCTGCCATTCGAGACGAGGCCCGAGCCATCACCGGCGGTTCCGCCGAAGGTCCAGCCGCCATTGCCGCCGGCGGGATTGTAGGCGTAGCTGCCGGCACTGATGGCGGGAGATTCGAAGCCGCCAGCCACGGGTGAAGCGAGCACGCCGGCCTCCGGGGAGCTGAGGCTCTCGCCATTCGCATTCACCGCGGTGACGATGTAGTAGTAGGTGACGCCATTGATCAGGCCGCTGTCGATGTAGCTGCCCGCGCTGACAGTCGCGATGGTGGTGTAAGGGCCGCCCTTGGTGGTGGAGCGCTTCACATTGTAGCTGGTGGCACCATAGGACTCCGTCCACGAAAGCTCGGCGCGCAGGCTGCTGGCGAGGAGGGCACTGAAGGCCGTGGGAGCCGGCGGATAGAGCTGCTGGACGTCGATCAAGACGCGGCGGTTGGTCTCCGTGAGCGCGGGGTTGTTGACGTTGGTGATGGTGACGAAGAGTTCGAAGCGCGCGGCGTAGAGGGAAGGATTCGCGGCGATCGAGTAGTATTCGATGAGCGCGTTGTTCGCGACGGTGACGACACCGGTATTGCTCACGGCGAAGGTGCCGCTGCCATTGCCGGAGGCGATGGTGTAGACCAGCGGGCTGCTGTTCGGATTGGTGGCCGGGATGCTGCCTACGATGGTGTTGTTCGGCGCGCGGTCCGCGACGCTGAGGCGGGTGGGCTTGCGCGCTCCGGCGACATTGCCGCTGATGGAGTAGTAGCCGAGACTGGCGTAGTCCGAGAACCCGTTCGTGACCGGATCATTCTTCCCCACCCCGGTGACGCGGAAGGTGTAGGTGCCCGCGGCGAGAGTGGTGGTGATGGTGGAGGCGACGTGGTCCTGGGGATCGCTGGTGGCGATGACGAGGTCCGCGGCATCTGTTAGAGTAGCCTTGGTCGCGAGGTTCGCCCAATCGCCGGGAGCCACGGGATTCGCCGTCAAGGTGACGGCACCGCCGGTGGTGGTGAACTGAAAGGCATCGGTATCGCCGCTGCGCTCAATGACGCCTTCCGCAGTGATGTTGTTCGAGGCATCCACATCGAGGTAGCGCGAAGTGGCGAGGGTCGCGCCGGTGTCATCATCGCGGTAGTGGACGTTGTTGTAGGTGATGATGGTCGCCAGTTCGTCCTGTGGTTGGTTGGCGTTCTGGTATTCGCCCTTCGCCCAGGTGGTGACCGGCTGGTAGTAGCCGACGCCCATGATCGGAGCCCAGCCGGTCTCGCCGCCGCCCTGGCCGCCGTAGTATTCCCCGCCACCGGTCTGGCCCTGGTGCGCTAGGCCAAGCGTGTGGCCCACTTCGTGTGAGCCGACTTCCGCGGCGGCCTTCCCCACATAGTAAACCGACCAGCACACGGTATCGCTGCCCCAGTTCCACGAGCCGATGTAGGCCACGCCGGCAGCGGTGATGGGAGTGGTGGTGTAGCAGCAACGCTGGCGACTGGCCGCAGGAGCGGCAAGGTAGACCCGGATGTCCGTGGTGACGTTAATGTTGAAGGGCATGTAGTCCTCCGCCACGCGCTTCCAAATGTCCTTGATGGTGTCGTTGCTGACATTCGGGCGCGCGTAGGTGACGCCGCCCCAGGTGGGAGTGTAGCCGCCGGCGAAGTCTAACAGCATGACCGCGGGCGAGCCGGGATAGCTCTGGAGGGAGACGATGTCGGAGTTGTAGCTGGGGACGTAGCCGGGGACTTGGTCGGGGCGGAGTGGGACGATCTCGCTCGTGGTGTTTTCGTCCGCGTGCTCATGCTCCGGATCGATCTCGGCCATGCTCAGGCACACGACTTCATCGAGGCGGCGTTGCCAGAGTTCGGGGTCGCCATTGGGGCCGGTGGGTTCGACGCGGTAGGCGGTCTTGCTCGCCGGGAACTCGACGATGCCTACGGCCTCGCCAGCCTTCCCGCCCTCCGGCGGAGTGAGGAAGAAGAAGGTCCCGGTCTCCGGTGCGCTCAGCTCGCCGGAGACGTAGGAGACGATGCCGCCGTTCAGTTGGACGATCTTCACCTGGCCTTCGGCGATGCGGCCTTCGGTGAGTTCGAAGCGGACCGGGGTGCCGGCGGTCGCGTTGCGGAAGGTGGAGATGTAGTCGGCCTGCCAGGCACGCTTGGACTTCCCGGGCGCGCGCAAGGCGGAGGCGTAGGGATTGATGGCGGGGTCTTGCTCGCGGGAGACTGCAGGCTGCGGCGCTGCTTGGGGTGCTGCTAGCGGAGGCAACACGGGGCCGGCCGATGCCGGATCCGCCTCGGGGCTCGCAGTCGCCTTCGACGCCTCGGAGCGGATTGCTTGCGGTGTTCCCGATGATGAGGTGCCGCCCGTCTCGCGTGATGAGAGGAGGAAGACACCCGCTGAGAGCGCGAGAAGGAGCACAAGCCAAAGCGCTCGGCGGAAGGGGCGAGATGAGAACGACACGGGATCCGAGGGTAGGGTTTGAAGATCTTGGAGGGTCCCCTGCCCCAAGGACGAGCCACGGTGCCCGGCACGGATGGCGGGCGGAAGAAGTAGGCTCGGGATTTGGGTTTGGGTTCCGCGCGCATGGCCAGACCGACGATCCGACCATGCAATGCCCTGAATATCAGGAGAAAGCAGTTCAGGATACCTACCTGTTTACAGAGCTACAGTTTTCCCGAGGGCTCCCGAAATCGCTTGAAATCAAAGGCTCGGAGGCGATCCGGGGCCAAACGCAAAACGGCCCGCAGAGATGAATCTGCGGACCGTCGAAAACTGGCGGACAGGGAGGGATTCGAACCCTCGGTACTATTGCTAGTACACACGCTTTCCAAGCGTGCTCATTCGACCACTCTGACACCTGCCCTTAAGTGGAAGGGCGCGCACCCTAGGGGCCGACCTTGGACTTGGCAACCCGATTTTCGGGAGAGTTTTTGGGGGAGGGTGGAGTTGGAATTTGAACTGGAGGAAAGCGGAGGTAGGGAGCGGGCACTCGCTTCTAAAAGAAGCTCGTCCTTGGAAATGTCGCTCGGAGAGCGGCACTCCGTCGCAGCGCGCCAAAGTGCCGCTCTGATGTGCGACAGGCTGGCACATTTTGTCGCAGTGGGGCGGCGCCCAGTTCGCATGGGGAACAGTTCCACCGAGAAAAAGATGCTGTTTCTCAATCAGTTGAAGCTTTGTCGCAGGCGCTGGCACATGCCCTGCGAAAGGCGGGCAGCAATTTACGCCTGTTCTAACAGGCCCATCCTTAACCCTAACCCACCCTCATTTATGTCCAAGATTCTCGGTATCGACCTCGGCACCACCAACTCCTGTATGGCCGTCATGGAAGGCGGCGAGCCTGTCGTGCTCGAAAACTCGGAGGGTGCCCGCACCACTCCGTCGGTTGTCGCCTTCACGAAGAGCGGCGAGCGCCTCGTCGGCCAAGCGGCCAAGCGCCAGGCGGTGACCAATCCCAGAAACACGATTTTTTCCGCCAAGCGCCTGATCGGCCGCAAGTTTTCGGAACTCTCCGAGGCAGACAAGAAGCTGCCCTACACCATCGTGGCCGCGGCCAATGGCGACGCGCACATCGAAGTGGAAGTCGGCGGCGAGAAGAAGACCTACTCGCCGCAGGAGATCGCGGCGATGGTGCTCGGCAAGCTGAAGGCCGATGCGGAAGCCAAGCTCGGCGAAACCATCACCGATGCGGTGATCACGGTGCCGGCTTATTTCAATGACTCGCAGCGCAATGCGACCAAGGCCGCCGGTGAGATCGCGGGCCTGAACGTGCGCCGCATCATCAACGAGCCGACCGCTGCGGCGCTCGCTTACGGCCTGGACAAGAAGTCCGACGAGAAGATCGCGGTGTATGACCTGGGCGGCGGCACCTTCGACATCTCCGTGCTGGAGATCGGCGACGGCGTCTTCGAGGTGCTGGCGACCGATGGTGACACGCAGCTCGGCGGTGACGACTGGGACAATGCGCTGATCGCCTGGATCGTGGGCGAGTTCAAGAAGGACCAGGGCATCGACCTGTCCACACAGCCGGACGCGCTGCAGCGGATCAAGGAAGAGGCGGAGAAGGCGAAGATCGCGCTGTCCAGCAGCCAGTCCTACGACATCAGCCTGCCCTTCATCACGGCGGACCAGACCGGGCCGAAGCACATCCAGCTCACGCTGACCCGTGCGAAGCTCGAGCAGCTCACCGATTCGCTTTTCGAGCGCACCAAGAAGCCGGTGCGCGATTGCCTCAAGGAAGCTGGCGTGGCGACCACGCATGTCGATGAGTTGGTGCTCGTGGGCGGCATGACCCGCATGCCGAAGGTGATCGAAGTGGCGAAGGAACTCGCCGGCAAGGAGCCGCACCGCGGGGTGAACCCGGATGAAGTGGTGGCCGTGGGTGCCTCCATCCAGGGCGGCGTGCTGAAGGGCGACGTGAAGGACGTGCTCCTGCTCGACGTGACGCCGCTGACGCTTTCGATCGAAACGGAAGGCTCGCGGGCCACGCCGATGATCGAGCGCAACACGACGATCCCTGCGAAGAAGTCGCAGACCTTCTCGACCGCATCCGACAACCAGCCGGCGGTGGACATCCGCATCAGCCAGGGCGAGCGCCCGATGTTCAACGACAACAAGCTGCTGGGGAACTTCAAGCTGGATGGCATCGCCCCGGCACGCCGCGGCGAGCCGCAGATCGAGGTGACCTTCGACATCGATGCGAACGGCATCCTCCACGTCTCCGCGAAGGACAAGCAGTCCGGCAAGGAGCAGAAGATCTCGATCCAAGGTTCTTCCGGTCTGTCCAAGGACGAGATCGAGAAGGCCAAGCAGGAAGCCGAGGCGCACGCCGAGGAAGACCGCAAGCGCGTGGAGATCATCGACACGAAGAACAAGGCCGAGAACCTGGTCTACCAGGTGGAGAAGCAGATCTCCGAGCTGCCGGCCGAAGCGCCTGCCGAACTGAAGTCCGGCATCCAGGCAAAGGTCGATGCGGTGAAGGATGCGCTGAAGAGCGACGACATCGACGCGATCAAGGGCGCGACCTCCGCGCTCGAGGCCGCACTGCAAGACCTCTACAACGCCGCACAGCAGGCGCAGGGCTCCATGGGTGGCCAGCCGGGCGGTGGCGGTGGTGATGTGGAAGTCGAGCCGGGCGAGTCCGGGCAGTCTTCCGGCGAGCCGCGCCAAGCCAAGGGCAAGGTGGTGGAAGCGGAAGTGGTGGACAAGTGATCGTCTGACAAGCTGACCTTCACCTCGCGCGAACCATGAGCAACCTCAACGACTCGGCGGCAGTCTGCTTCCGCACCGGATGGATCGACCACCTCGGCGGTCATGTTCTTCTCATCGGAGCCTGCCAGCACGAAGGTGAAGGCTACCAGGGCAATTCGATGGTCCGGGAGTACCTCGTCGTTTTCCCCGACGAGACTCCCTGGATCGCGACGCGACTGGTGGACCAATCGCTCTATGGCGAAAGCGGCATCCTGCTGCGCGATGTGGCGAACGAGGCCCGGCGCTTGATCTCGGTGGCCAAGTCCGCGCTGCGGGCGAAGTTCGCCAACCAAAAGCTCGCCCTGCACGAGGAGGTCCGCGAGGCCGTCTCCGAGGGCGAGAAGGTGGATCTGGACGATATCATCGAAATGCGCGTGCTGGGCTTGCTCGGCCCGCAATTCCAGAAGATCGCCACGGAAACCGGGATCCGCTCCCTAGCGGCGCTGGTGGAAGCGACGATGCAGCACGGGAAGTCTTATCAGCGCAGGACTTCTTTCTGAGCGGAAGCGCTCCCCTTCCCCACGCTAACGATGCCAACCCTCGCGGACAAATACGCGCGACTTTCGCAACTCCGACCGCTGGCTCCCGCCGCGGTCCGGAGCCTGGCGAACGCGTGGGATGTCCGGATGGTTTATGAGTCGAACTCGATCGAGGGGAACACGCTTACCTTGCGCGAAACGGAAGTGGTCTTGTCGAAGGGCGTGACCGTTTCCGGCAAGCCGCTGAAGGATCATCTTGAAGCGGTGAATCTGTCCTTGGCTTGGGAACGGGTGCAGGAGCTGGCACTGCCGGATGCAGTGTTTAGCGAAGGGGAATTGCTGGAGCTTCACCGGATCGTCATGACCCGGGTCCAAGATTCTTTTGCCGGCAGCTACCGGACTTCCTCCGTTCGCATTGCAGGTGCGAATTTTGTTCCGCCGAATCCGGTGAAAGTGCCGGACCTGATGGACCGTCTCTTCGCGGACCTCCAGCCCATCATCGATCCCGTCGAGCGGGCGGCCAAGCTTCACCACGGAATCGCCGCCATTCATCCCTTCTCCGATGGCAACGGCCGTTCGGCTCGTCTGGCGATGAATTTCGTGCTTCTCGCCGCGGGTTACCCGCCCGTATCCATCGCGCCCCAGCTTCGCACCGACTACTACGCCGCTCTGGAATCCGCCGACTCCGGTGATTTCCCCGCGTGGCAGAATTTCATCACCCAACGCCTCGACGAAGAATTCGACTTCTGGCTCGAGGCGCTGGAGGAGACGCAAGACCCAAGACTTCAAGACGCAAGACCGAGCCATTGAAGAGCAAGCGACGACTTTCAAGTCTTGGGTCTTGAGTCTTCAAGTCTTGAGTCTTTTCCAACTTTCCGCCCCGCCCCAAGCGGCGGCGGCTTCTCAACAACAAACGCAAACCAAACCACAGTAACCACATGGCCAGCATCAAACCACTCGGTCAACGCGTGCTCGTGAAGCGCCTCGACGCCGAAGCAGTCAGCGCCGGCGGCATCGTTCTTCCGGACACCGCGAAGGAAAAGCCCCAGGAAGCCGAAGTCCTGAGCCTCGGCACCGGCGGCAAGGACGAAGATGGCAAGGCCATCGAATTCAGCGTGAAGGTGGGCGACAAGGTCCTCATCTCCAAGTACGGCGGCACCGAAGTGAAGGTGGACGGCCAGGAAGTCCTCATCATCGCCGAGTCCGACATCCTGGGCATCGTCGCCTAATCCGCTCAATCACTACTCCCAAACTCATCACTCATCATGGCTAAGCAATTGCAATTCGACGAAGCCGCCCGCCAGGCGCTCCTGCGCGGCGTGGAAAAACTGGCCCGCGCGGTCAAGGCGACCCTCGGCCCGGCCGGCCGCAATGTCATCCTCGACAAGAAGTTCGGTTCCCCGACGATCACCAAGGACGGCGTCTCCGTCGCCAAGGAGATCGAACTGGAGTGCCCCTACGAAAACATGGGCGCCCAGCTGATCCGCGAAGTCTCCAGCAAGACCAGCGACATCGCCGGTGACGGAACTACGACGGCCACCGTACTTGCCGAGGCCATCTACAAAGAAGGCCTGCGCAACGTGACCGCCGGTGCCAACCCGATCTCCCTGCAGCGCGGGATCATGAAGGCCACCGAGGCCATCGTGGCCGAGCTGAAGAAGATCTCCAAGGAAGTCAACGACACCAAGGAAATCGCCCAGGTCGCCACCGTCTCCGCCAACTGGGATGAGACCATCGGCAGCATCATCGCCGAGGCGATGGACAAGGTCGGCAAGGACGGCACGATCACCGTGGAAGAAGCCAAGGGCATCGAAACCACGCTCGATGTGGTGGAAGGTATGCAGTTCGACAAGGGCTACCTGTCTCCGTACTTCGTGACCAACGCGGAGACGATGGAAGTGTCCCTCGACAACGCTTACCTGCTCATCAACGAGAAGAAGATCTCCTCGCTGAAGGACATGCTGCCGCTGCTCGAGAAGGTGGCCAAGACCGGCCGCCCGCTCCTGATCATCGCGGAAGACGTGGAAGGCGAAGCACTGGCCACCCTGGTGGTGAACAAGCTGCGCGGCATCCTTCACATCGCCGCCGTGAAGGCCCCGGGCTTCGGCGACCGCCGCAAGGCGATGCTGGAAGACCTGGCGATCCTCACCGGTGGCAAGGTCATCACCGAAGACCTCGGCATCAAGCTGGAGTCCGTGGAACTGGCTGATCTGGGCAGCGCCAAGCGCGTGACCATCACCAAGGAAAACACCACGATCGTGGAAGGTGCCGGCTCCAGCGACGGCATCACCGGCCGCGTGAACCAGATCCGCCGCCAGATCGACGAAACCACCAGCGACTACGATCGCGAGAAGCTCCAGGAGCGCCTCGCCAAGCTCGCCGGCGGTGTGGCCGTCATCAACGTCGGTGCCGCCACCGAGACCGAGATGAAGGAGAAGAAGGCCCGCGTGGAAGACGCCCTGCACGCCACCCGCGCTGCGGTGGAAGAAGGCATCGTCCCCGGCGGTGGTGTCGCTCTGATCCGCGCCCAGTCCAAGGTCGGTGACCTCGGCCTGACCGGCGACGAGAAGACGGGTGCCGGCATCGTGTCCCGCGCCATCGAAGCCCCGCTCCGCCAGCTGGCTGCCAATGCCGGCCGCGAAGGCGCGCTCATCGTCGAGCGCGTGAAGAACGGCGAGCAAGGCTACAATGTGGCCACCGACAAGTACGAAGACCTCGTGGCTGCCGGTGTGGTCGACCCGACCAAGGTGACCCGCTCCGCCCTGCAGAATGCCGCGTCCATCGCCGGCCTCCTGCTGACCACGGAAGCGCTGGTGACCGAGATCAAGGAAGAGAAGGCCGGCGGCGGTGGCCACGGCCATGACCACGGCGGTGGCATGGGCGACTTCTAAGAAGCCTCGTTGCTGACAACGTTTATCAAGAGAGCCGGACGGGAAACCGTCCGGCTTTTTCGTTTCGTTCTCAACCGCCCGCCGACAGGAAGGGATCAAGCGACTCGAAAATTTCCCGCTTCTGGTCCAAGGGTGCCCAGATGTCCAGAAGCTCGCCCTCCCAAGCCAGGAAGGTCGGCCCGCCTTCCACATACAGATAGGCGCTCCATTCGAAGTGGATCACCCGCCCGAGCAAGGCGCTCAAGAGATCCGTCTCCTCTCCGGCAAATACCTGCGCTGGCACTTCGATCAGAGGCCTCGTTTCCCCATGCGCCTGTAGCACCGCCACGATCGTGGCCATCTGTGCCGGAGTGTAGATCGACCAATCCGTGAAATGAAGAAGGGCTTCCTGAAAGGTCCCGCAGGCTTTCACGACGGCAGCGGCGAAGGCATCACCCTGTTGTTCACCGGCGGGAATCTGCACCTGCCGGTAAGCGCCCGCAGAGATATATTCCGGCATATCATAGGGGGCCTGCTGGATGCCGCGCTCAAGGAGCCACGATTTCGCATCAGCCTCGGTCAAACTTCGCATGGCTGGATTCTTGAACGGCATCGCGCCAAGCGCCGATCCGAAAATGGGAAGCACGGGCGGGAAGCCGCTGGCGCAACCTCAGGGGAATTGGGCGGTTTGAATGAGTGCGTTTGACGCCTTCGCCGCCCATGTCCAAGCTTTCGTCCGTGCAAGAAGATGACCGAGTCGCCGAAGAAGTCTTGGATGACGACTGGATTCCCCTCCCGAAAGGGGTGAGCGACTTTTGCGAGCTTCCGGGGAGCCTGGTCGAGTACGAGACCTTCGATGGCAAAGGCTTCCTAGGCAAGCTGACCGCCTTCCGCGGTGAGGACGACTTGTACAAGCTGGAGATCAACATCGAGCTGGAGAAGGGCCAATCCGCCGAGCCCCATTTTCCCAAGGCCGGGCTGATCGATGACTTCGCCACGCTGCGCAAGCACCCGAATCCGAAGCGGGCGAAGTGGATGCTGGGCGATCCGCCGGTTTAACAGGAGAGGCTGGATTCCTCTTCCGCGCAGGTCATTGAATCGTAAAATTCGACCCGACCTCGGGAGCTGAGGAAAACTCGATATCAGCGATTCCGCAATCTCCGCTGAAATCGTTCGTTCTGAAATGGAAGTGTCCGACCCTTCCTGATTTCAGGTCTTCCAAGCGCCGGATCAGGCGTTCGATCTCCTCCTCGCTGAGCGTGATGGACACTCCCATCCAACCGCTTTCAGACCTGCAGCACTTGTAGTCCATACCTATCGATCACCCGAGTTGCCGCGCTGCTTGCAGCGTATTCTTGATCAGCAGCGCGATGGTCATGGGTCCGACGCCGCCGGGGACCGGGGTGATGGCCGAGCACTTCGGCGCGACTTCGTCGTAGGCAACGTCGCCGACGAGGCGATAGCCCTTCTTCGAGGAAGGATCTTCGACGCGGTTGATGCCGACATCGATCACGACCGCGCCTTCCTTCACCCAGTCCGCCTTCACCATCTCAGGACGACCGACGGCCGCGACGATGATGTCCGCACGGCGGCAGATCCCAGGCAGATCCTTGCTGCGGGAGTGGGCGACAGTGACGGTAGCATCGGAGCCCTTGGCCATCAGCAGGAGAGCCATCGGCTTGCCGACGATCATGCTGCGGCCGATCACCACGGCCTCCGCACCGGCAGTCTTCACCCCAGCCGCGGCGAGCAAGCGCATGCAGCCTGCGGGCGTACAGGGCACGAAACCGGTCGGATCTTCGAGCGCTAGCTTGGCGACGTTCTCGGGATGGAAGCCATCCACATCCTTGCGCGGATCGAGGGCGCGGACAACTTCCTCCTCATTGATGTGCTTGGGCGGCGGGCTCTGGACGAGGATGCCGTGGATGGCGGGATCGGCATTCAGTTCGCGGACCACGGCGAGGAGTTCTTCCTGGGTGGTCTCCGCGGGCAGGACGATCTTGCGCGAGTGCAGGCCGAGCTCGCCGCAGGTCTTCACCTTCGAGCTGACGTAGACGTGCGAGGCCGGGTCATCCCCCACCAGCACGACTGCGAGACCGGGCGTGATGCCCTTTGCTTTCAGCTCCGCCGTTTCGGTACGGCACTCTTCCAGCACTGCCGCAGCCACTGCCTTGCCATCAATTACGGAACTCATCGTACTTTGTCGTCGGAAAGGGTTTCACCGGTGCCCTGCCGCATCAACTCTTCGAGACGGCGGCGCCAGCTTTCGAATTCATGTTCGGAAAGGCCGTCCGGCACGGCAAGCGCCTCGTCGAAAATAACGCGCACCGTGCTACAGGGCTTAGGGATGGCGAAGCGGTCCCAGGTCTTGAGCCGCCAGCAATTCGGATACTCCACGTGGATCGGTATGACGGGCGCGCCGCTGGTTTCCGCCAGCTTCACCAGGCCCGCCTGAATGACGTAGCGCGGGCCGCGCGGGCCATCCGGAGTGACGCAGACGTCCACGCCCTCGCGCAGGGACTTGCGCATGCCCACCAGCGCCGCGACGCCGCGACGCGAGGAGGAGCCGCGCACCGAGCCGATGCCGAAGACGCCGATCGCACGGGCAAGCATCGCTCCATCGTGGCTCGCGCTGGTCAGCACGACGGCCTGGCGATGCTTGCCGCAGGCGCGCTGCCAGGCGGCAGGCACGGTGAAGATGCGGTTGTGCCACAAGCAATAGATGACCGGGCCCTCGATGCCGCCGGGGCGGGTGAGCCCGCAGCGGTCCACGATCTCGAAGCGCAGGGTGAAGCACCACGCCTGCATGAGCCGGCCAATCAGCTTGCCCAGAAAGGTCGCCTTCCCGCTCTCGCGGATTTCGCTGCGATCGCCTGCCATGTGGAATTAGAGGAAGCCTCCCGCGTGCAGGGTCTCCACCAGGTACTGCTGCCGCGCCAGCAGGCTCTCGTAGAACTCGTGCCGCTGCGGATCCGGATCGCGGCGCGTGGAGTCGTCCACGGTCACGATGTAGCCGGCGATTTCATCGAAGCCCAGCGACTCGCCATTGAGCCGGAAGTAAACCACCGCCGCTTGCATCGCCGCGCCGAGGAGCGGACCGCCGCTGCCCGCAACCGCGACCACCGGCACTCCGAAGACATCCGCCAGCAATTGCTGGAAAGCCGGGCCGGCATCGCGGGCGACGCGCACGCCCGCGGGCTCGAAGCCGAGATCGCGCAGGCGGCTGAAAGCATAGCCGAAGCCAAGCGCGAGGCCCTCCGCCGCAGCGCGTGCGAGATTGCCCGGCGTGAAATTGTCCAAGGTCACGCCGTGGAGCACGCCGCGGGCATCCGGCAGGCGCGGGGTCGCCTCGCCGCGCAAGTACGGCAGGAATAGTAGACCATTCGCCCCGGCGGCCGTCGATTCCAAGGCCTTCTCGAATTCCGCATTCGACCAGCCGTAGTGGCGGCGCACGAGTTCGAGTGCGGAGACGGCATTCGACATGCCCAGGCGCGCAAGCCAACGGCCGGAAGAATCGCAGAGCGTGGCGGCCTCACCGCGAAAATCGACAGCGGGGCGGTCGGAAATCGCAGCGAGTGAGCCATCCGCGGAGAGATCTGCGACCACGGCACCATCCGAGGCTGCGCCCACTGCGAGCGCAGCGAGTGCCGCGGCACCGGAGCCCGGCGCGACAATCACGCCCTCCGGGATCCCCCATGCCTTGCACAGGGCGGGGCGCAACAGGCCACGAGGCTGGGCCGGCGAGATGCCCGGCGGCAGCATGTCGAAAAGGCGCGAGTCGATGAACTCCATCAGCTCCGCACTCCAGCGGCGCTGCGGGACATTGAAGAGACCCGTGGTGGCGGCCGAGCCGGCCTCGATCCCGGCCTCGCCGGTGAGCCAGTAGCCAATGAAATCCTGCGGCGTCATCAGCCGCGCGGTGCGCTGGAAGTGATAGGGCTCGTGCTGCTTGAGCCACAGGCACTGCGCGGCGAGCGAGCCGGCCTCCACCGGATTTCCCGCGAGCTCGATCAAGCCGGGCGCACCACCGAAGGCTCGGGCGATCTCATCCGCCTGGCGCTGGGCCGAGCGATCGATGCCCAGTTTGGCCGGGCGCACGATGCGATTGTTCTCATCCAGCACCACCATCCCGCCAGTCGGCGCAGTGATGCCGATGCCCACGACGCCGCCGCGCTGGGTCCCCAAGCCTTCCAAGCACTGGCGCATCGCCTGGTCCGCTGCGGCGATCCACAGGGACGGGTCCTGCTCGCGGTAGCCATCCGGCAGGCCTTCCACCCACGCGTGCGCGGCCACCGCCTCCGCCGACACCGTGGCGGCTTCCAAATCCAGCGCCACCACGCGGGTGGCCGCGTGGCCGATCTCAATTCCCAGGAAATGCATGCAAGCCTGCCGACCGGCTCCGGGTGTCGCGGGGGCGGTCGGACGCGCTAGACTTCTCCGCGGCAGGCCGTCTTGGCAAGCCCGCGCTTGAATCCGCAGCGTCTTGCCGCATGGTCCCGGCGTGAGCGATTTCGAAGCAAAAGTCCGCGAGGCCCTGGCCGCGCCGCAAAATCAGGGGGAGATCGCGGATGCCGATGCCGTCGGCACCGTCGGCTCGCCGGACTGCGGGGACATGCTACGGATGTGGCTGAAGTTCACCGAGAAGGACGGCAAGCGGGTGATCGACCGGGCCTCCTTCCAGTCCTTCGGCTGCCAGACGGCGATCGCGGTGGCCTCAATGGCTACCGAATTGCTCAAGGGGAAGACCGCGGAGGAAGCGCGGGAGCTTTCCGCGAATGAGCTCACGGGTGATCTCGGCCCCCTGCCGCCGATGAAGATTCATTGCGGGCAGTTGGTGGAGGGCGCGCTGAAGAACGCGCTGGATCAGACTCCGGCCGCCGTTCCAGCCCCGGCTTCCGGCACAACGCTCTCGCAAGCGATGCAGAAGCCGGCGGGGAAGATCCGGATCGTGCCGGTGGAATGAGTGCCCGAGGGTGGAATCCGGGAGAACCATCCCACTCGCCGCCACCGCGGCGCCCTGTTAGCACGCGGTGAAGCCATCGAGCCTCCAACTGCTATGGGCATCCTCCAAGACATCTTCACCTATCCCTTCCGGGGCTCGGGCAAGTACATGCTTTTGTTCGGCGTGATCCTCTCCGTGATTTCGAAGATCGCCTCCTTTGCCCCGGCAGTCGGCAGCATCGCAGGCCTGATCCTGGCGGCCTACCTCACCGCCACCTATTTCGAGATCATCGAGACCACCGCGACAGGCAGCGACAAAGCCCCGGTATTTCCCAACGTGACCAGCGTTTGGGATGATTTGATCTGGCCCTTGCTCAAATCGGTCATCGTCGCGCTGTTCTCCTTCGCGCCCCTGTGGATCTACCTCATCTGCTCTGGCGAAAATAACGCCCGGCCTGAATGGGTTTTGGCACTCGCCGGCTTGGGCGCGATCTACTTCCCCATGGCAATGACCGCCATGGTGGTGCTCGGCTACCTGGGTGCCATGCTCCCGCACATCGTGGTGCCCGCCATCTTCCGCGCTGGCGGCCTCTACTGGCTGGCAGTGTTTCTGATCATCCTGATCTTTCTTGCCCAGGGTTTCCTCGGAGATCTGCTTGCCCGGATTCCCATTCTTGGAGCCGTAGTCGCATCACTCGTGGAGATCGTGGCGATGATGATTAATGGCAGAACGCTCGGCATCATCTATCGTGAGCGCCGCGAGGAGATGGGCTGGATTTGAAGTGAGCCTCAGCTCCCGTGAATTTCAGTCCGTCGCTTGGAGATCCATTTCAAATGCTGCGATCCAACTTTCCGGCGATGGATCACTGCCATGCGGATTGTCTCCAGCACCGCGGCGGGATCACAGCCGTAGAGACCCGCACCCCAGCAGGGATTTGCCTCAATGATCACCCACTCTCCACCGGCATCCAAACCGACGTCCAGGGTGCAAGCCGGTGGAAGCTCAACGCGACTATCGGAGAGAACCCGCCGGGCAAAGGAGCCAGCCCCTTGCTCCTCACCCGGCCGGAAGCTCCAGGCTCCCGAGTCATCCATGGCGAGGTCGTCGTTCCGCCAGTAAGGGCTGAGCGTTACAATGTCCCGACTGCGAACGAAGCAGCGGACTTCGAGCCTGAAATCCAGAATCCTGGACCTTAGCACCGGGATCGACGCATCCACATGTTCCTCGGTCGGCAACTCTTCGCCGCTCGCGTAGACCTTGGGCTCGAAGATCTTCCCGTCAGCGGGTTTAACAAACGCGGGAGAAGTCATCCCGCGAGCCTCGCCCAAGCTCATCAAACTGATCTCGCGGCTGAGATACTCCTGCGGGACCGTTGTCAGCCAATCGATCGCCGGCTCCAGAAGGACCAAGCCAAGTTGGTCCGCCACTGCTTCCGCGAAGAGCGGCTCGCCGTAGAGAACCACATCTCCCCCGCCCTGAATCTCTTGAACGAGTTCATCGGGAACTCTCCATCCCGCGAGTCGGGTCGGCTTCCAGCCAAGCTCCAGGCAAGTCCGCCACATGGACACCGAGTCATCGGTGATCCGGGGTGCGAGGATAACTCGGGGAGGATTGGGTGGGCTCATCGCGGGACGGTAGGCTAGCGGTCACCGGATGACCTGCAAGCCCCTGTGGAGAGCGGACACTCCTGTCCGCCGGTGCCCATGCGCCAAACCGGGCGGACAAGAGTGTCCGCTCTCCCCAAGCTCCCGCAGCCGACGGCCACAGGGCCTGCTTGGCCCGCAGTGATGATGCGGGCTCCAAGGGACCGCTCTTGCGGCTTACAAAGCCGCGCTCCGGAAAACAAAGCGCCCGGCACCTTCGTTAGAAGATGCCGGGCGTATACCTGGCGACGACCT
>OUMS01000038.1_pt1 | contig 160811 bp, 137 predicted proteins | sample 1691071 | NCBI WGS metagenome assembly OUMS01 (sample SAMEA3914864, study PRJEB12502) | metagenome | biome: forest; material: soil | place: USA | collected 2012-03-12 | depth 0.3 m | reverse complement strand
GTCTAGGGTGGGGCGGGTGCCACCACTGGTGCGGAATAGGTCTTATAGGACCCATAGGACCTATTCGAAGCCAAGTAGCGGCCTAGCCTACTTCTCCGTGACCGGACCAGCAGGCACAGCCCCCTCCTTCTGATAGACCCGCACGTAGTCCACCTCATACCGCTGCGGGAAGCTGGTCCGGGAGGGATCACCACCCTGCGGTCCGCCCACCGCCAGGTTCAGGCGAAAGGCGTGCGGGGCCAGGAAGGGATTCTCCACCGGGCCGTCCTGGTTCTTCACGTGCTTCATCAGCTGTGTGTTCAGGATCTCCCCGTCCAGCCAGATGACCATCTTCTCCTCATCCCACTCCAGCACCCAGGTGTGGAACTTGTCCTTCCACGCCGGGTCCGCGGTGAAGCGGCCGATGGAGTGCGAGCCCGTATTCCAGAGGTCCTGGCCACGGCGGCCGGCCCAGCAGAAATTCGCGTAAATACGACCACTATAGTACTCCAGGATATCGATCTCCCCGCCCTGCGGCCAGCGCCCGCGGCCGGTGGTCCAGATGGCGGGCCACAGGCCGGGCAGCGGCGTGAAGCGCGCGCGGATCTCGAAGCGCCCGAACTTCCAGTCCACCTTGCCGGCGGTGGTGAGAGAGGCGGAAGTGTATTCCGCTTGCTTGCGGTTGTGCCGCCAATCGCCGGGGCCCGCGTTCTCGCGGAAGCCTAGGTTCGGCACGCTTTCCTTGCGCGCCTCCAGCACCAGCAGGCCGTCCTTCCGGAAGGCATTTTCCTTCTGGTACCACTGCAGCTCCTGGTTCCGCTGGAAGCCTTCCTCGGCGCGCCACTTGCTTTCATCCACCGGGCCCTCGCCCTCGAATTCATCCGCCCACACCAGCTTGTAAGCGGCATCCCGTGGCGGGAGCACGGGCTCCTCTTGCGCGGGCGGCGTGGGCGCGGGTGCAGGTGCCGGGCTCGCTTGCGGCTGCGTTGCCTCTTGGGCGGAGGCGGCCATGGCGGCGAGCGTGAGGATGGAAAGGGAACGGAGCATGGGATGGGATCGGGCCGCAGGGGCAGCTGCTGGACCGCGCGGGTGGAAAATCTTCGGTGATCCGCCCGGAAATTTCACCTCCCCTTTCGGGGGGATAATGGAGAGGATGTCCCCGTGAAGCCGGATGAAAAGCGCGAACCGGATTGGAACTCCTTCGAGACCTACAAGGGCCCGGAGGAGAAAGAGCGCTTCCCCGCGTGGTGCTACAAGGTCCTCGATGCCTTCATGATCCTGCTCGCCGCGGCGATCGTCTTCGGGGTCTGCGGGTCCTTGTTCTTCCTCAAGAGCTCCAAGGATAGCGAGGTGGCGCTGGCCGAGACCCCGGCGACAACGTGGATCCGCTTTTGCGTCGGCGGCAGCCTGGGGGTGGGCTGGGCGGGGTATCACTACTTCCGGAAGAGGTGAGGTGAAGGAAGAACCACGAATGAACACGGATGCACACGAATGAAAGGCAGGGGAGCTGCCGCGGATTGCATCTTCATTCGTGTCAATTCGTGTTCATTCGTGGTTGAATCTGACTTCCCCAATCCCTCCCGCCCGTGACCGCCGCCGCCATCCTCAAGGAACTCGAAGCCCTGGGCAGCGAGAGCATCAAGCGCATGCTGATGAAGAACCACGGCATCCGCGAGCCCGCCTTCGGCGTGAAGATCGGCGACATGAAGCCGATCGTGAAGCGCATCAAGAAGGACTACCAACTCGCCCTGGATCTCTACGCCAGCGGGAACTACGACGCGATGTACCTGGCCGGCCTGATCGCGGACGATGCGCGGATGAGCCAGCAGGACCTGCAGCGCTGGGTGGACCAGGCCTATGGTGGATCGCTGCCGGGCACCACCGTGCCCAGCGTGGCGGCGCAGGGACCACACGGCCGTGAGATGGCGCTGAAGTGGATCGACTCGTCCCAGCCCGCGATCGCCTCCGCCGGCTGGGCCACGCTCAGTTGCCTGGTCGCCCTCAAGCCAGACGCCGAGCTGGACCTGGATGAACTGAAGAAGCTCCTGCAGCACGTGAAGAAGGAGATCCACAAGGCTCCCGATGCCGTACGCCATGCGATGAATGGCTTCATCATCAGCGTCGGCGGCTACGTCGTGCCGCTGAATGAACTCGCGAAGAAGGCCGCCGCTGAGATCGGCCCCCTGAAAGCGGACCTGGGCGACAACAGCTGCGGGATGCCCGATGCCCTCGAATACATCCGCAAGATGGAAGCGCGGGGGAACCTGGGGAAGAAGCGGAAGACGGTGAAGTGTTAGATCCGGCAGCTACTAGGGACGCCGTATTCCCGGCGGAGGAGGCGCAGGCTGCTGGAAGCCCTGGAGCTTCTGCTGCATCTTCTTCTCCTTCGCCCTCTGCACGCTTTTCACGATAACACCGATCAAGGCCACACCGCCAAAGAGCACCGCCTTGATGATCAGCCGGATCTTTCTCTCTTGGGCGGGTTGCCCGGCCGGCGTCATCTGCAGCGGCTTGGTGTTGGTGAAGCCCGCCACGGTTTTGTCGAAAAAGGCGCGCGCCGCATTCGGCCCGCTCGCGGGGCCGGCCACCCGGAAGCGGACCGCCTGGCCGGAGATCGGGAAGAGCGTCGTGTAGACCACCACCCGCGCGGCCTTCTCCGGATCCTGCGGCGTGGAGACGATCACATCCATCTTGTGGGTCTGCCACTCGATCTGGTCGAAGCCGATGTTATAGCCCGGGTCGGCTTCCAGTTGGGAGGGATTCAGGCGCTCACCGACCGCGATGGTCGCGTCCAAGGCTTTCACCTGCACCACCGTTCCCACCTCATCGGCATCCTTGGAGCGGCGGACGTATTGATACAGGACCTCCGCATCCTTCGGCTTGGGATCGCGGACGAAGTCATCCGGCAGGCTGAAGTGAAAGCCATGCGCCGGGTCATCCACCTCTAGGGCGCGCGCTGCCACCGGGATGAGAGATAGGGCGGGGATGATCCAGAGTCGGGAGGATTTGGCTAACAGACGCCACATTCGCCGTGGCTAGCGTGATGCGAAGGCTTTGGCAATACGAAGTGAGAACGGCAGGTATTTGAACAGGAGAGAGGCGGGAGAGACAAGAGGGTAGGAAGAAATGGGGCAGTCCCCCCCTCCTTCCCGCCTCTCAAATTTCGCGTCTTTTCGCGCCCTTTCGCGGTGAAAATCTTAGCCCGCAGCAACCCGAAAACCCCCAACTCACCTACCGATCCCGCGGTGGCCGGGGGCGCTTCTGCGGCTTCGGGCGGGAGGGCGGCGGCGACTTCAGCAGGGAGGAGGAGGCGGCGCGTTTCACCCGCAGCTTCTCCGACTTCAGCTGGAAGCCGTCCAGCGCCTCCACGGCCGCCAATGCCTCGTCATGGCCGGGCATGTCGGCGAAGCCGAAGCCCTTCGATTGGCCCGTCGCCTTGTCCATTACCAGGTCGAAGCTGCGGACCTTACCGTGCTTTTCGAGGACCTTGCGCACTTCCGCCTCGGTCAGGGTGCGGTCGATGTTGCGGACGAGGATGATCATTGGGGAGAAATCACTAATCATTAATCTTCCAATCATCAATCGAAGTGTTCGGAAGAATGGGCGCAAGCGTCCCACGGGCCGGTACCGCGGAATGATCCCCACCGGACCGGCGCACCCAACGGCCCCGCAGTGGCAAATCGTTCACCCCCATCCGCTTGCGCCCACCTCCCCACCACAGTCTGATTTGTGATTAAAGGATTCGTGATTCGTGATTTTCCGCCCCAAGGACGGGCTTTACTCCCCGCCCGGCATCCTCCACCCTCCCCGCCCTTTCCGCCTCAACGACCTAGCTAGCCCAGCCATGACCGCAGCCGAGATCCGCCAGAGCTTCCTCGATTTCTTCAAGGAGAAGCAGCACACCATCGTGCCCTCCGCCTCGCTGCTGCCGCAGTCGCCGGGTCTGCTTTTCACGAATGCGGGGATGAATCCCTTCGTGCCGTACTTCCTGGGGGTGGAGAAGGCGCCCTACGATCCGCCGCGCGCCGCGGACACGCAGAAGTGCATCCGCGCCGGCGGCAAGCACAACGACCTGGAGGATGTGGGCTACGATACCTACCACCACACCTTCTTCGAGATGCTGGGGAACTGGTCCTTCGGGAACTACTTCAAGAAGGAAGCGATCCAGTGGGCCTGGGAGCTGGTGGTGGAGCGCTGGGGCCTGCCCGCGCACCGCTTGCACGCCTCCGTCTATGCGCCCAAGCCGGGCGACCCGGGCGAGTTCGACCAGGAGGCCTATGACATCTGGGCCGAGCTCTACCGCTCGAAGGGTTGCGACCCCGCCGTGCAGATCGTGAACGGCAACGTGAAGGACAATTTCTGGATGATGGGTGACACGGGCCCCTGCGGTCCTTGCTCCGAACTCCACGTGAACCTCACGCCGGGAGGCGATCCCGCCACGGGCCGCCTGCTGGTGAACAACGATTCGGACCTCTGCATCGAGATCTGGAACCTGGTGTTCATCCAGTACAATGCGGAGGCCGATGGCTCCTTCCGCGAGCTGCCCGCCAAGCATGTCGATACCGGCATGGGCTTCGAGCGCGCCTGCTCGATCATCCAGGGCACGAAGCGTTTCACCGACTTCTCCGAGAAGCCTAGTAATTACGCCACGGATGTCTTCATGCCGATCTTCCGCAAGATCGAGGAGCTGAGCGGGAAGAAGTACGTGAACATCTACCCGGCGATGAACGCGGACCGCTCCGCCTTCACGGAGGAGATGAAGGACGCGATCGCCTTCCGCGTGATCGCGGACCACCTGCGCACGCTGAGCTTCTCCATCGCGGATGGCATCATGCCGGGGAACAACGGCCGGAATTACGTGCTGCGCCGGATCTTGCGGCGCGCGGTGCGCTATGGCCGCCAGCTTGGGTTCTCAGGGGATAAGCCCTTCTTCGGCGCGCTGGTGGAGACACTGGTGGCGGAGATGGGGGTGGCTTTCCCGGAACTGAAGAACCGGCAGGACACGGTGCGTGGCACGCTGGAGCAGGAAGAGTCGAGCTTCAACCAGACGCTGGATCGCGGCCTGAAGCGCTTCGAGGATGCGCTGCCCGAAGTGAAGGGCAACACGCTGTCCGGCGATAATGCCTTCGAACTCTACGATACCTACGGCTTCCCGGTGGACCTTACCGAGCTGCTTTGCGCTGAGCGCGGGCTGAAGCTCGATTCCGAGCGCTTCGAGAAGCTGATGGAGGAACAGCGCGAGCGTGCCCGCGCCGCGCAGAAGAGCACGGTGGTCCGTGCCCTCGACATCTCTACCGATGCCGTCACCAGCTTCACCGGCTTCGACTCCGATGAAGTGGAAGCCACCGTGCTGGAAGTCCACCCGCAAGAAGACGCGCTCTTCGTCATCACGGATGCCACGCCCTTCTACGCCGAGATGGGTGGCCAGGCGGGAGATACGGGAACTCTCGTACTTGGCGGCACTGAATACCCCGTCACCGGCGTCCAACAAATTGGCAAGGCGCGCGCCCACATCATCGATGGCTCCGCTGCCGTGCAGCCCGGTGACAAGGTCACGCTCAAGCTCGACACCGTCCGCCGCCGCCCGATCGAGGCTCACCACACGGCCACCCACCTGCTCCACTGGGCGCTGCACGAAGTCGTCTCGAAGGACGCAGCGCAGCAAGGTTCCTCCGTGGATGAGAACCGCCTGCGCTTCGACTTCAACAGCGGTGCCGTCACGCCCGAGCAGATCGCGGCGATGGAGGAGAAGGTGAATGCCGCGATCAAGGCCAACGACGCGGTGTCCTGGAAGGAAGTCCAGCACGCCTCGATCAAGGGCCGGCCGGACATCATGCAGTTCTTCGGCGACAAGTATGGCGAGTTCGTGCGCGTGGTGCAGATCGGCGGGGGCCGCGGTGACCTGACCGGTTATTCGATGGAACTCTGCGGTGGCACCCACGTGCGGAACACCGGGGAGATCGGCCTCTTCAAGATCAAGAGCGAGGGTGCCATCGCGTCCGGCGTGCGCCGCATCGAGGCGGTCTGCGGCGAGAGTGCCTGGGCCTATCTCAATGAAGCGGTGGAGAAGTGGGACACGGATCTCAAGGCTGCACGTGAGAAGCTGAAGGCCGCGAACGAGAAGCTCACCGGCATCGGCGAGGCCGCGGTGACCGTGAATGATTTCCCGCACGTGATGGCCGCGATGCTCGTGGAGCGCGCGGACATCGCGGAGCTCAATGCGATCTTCGCCCACGGCCACCGCACCCTGGAAGAAACCAAGGAAGCCGCGATCGAAGCCGAGAAGCGCTTCAAGAAGCTGCAAGCCGGTGCCGCTGCCAAGCAGGCGGATGCCGCGCTGGCCGAGCTCATCGCCGCCGGTGGCCCGATCGTCGCCAGCTTCGAGGCCGATGCCTCGCTGCTGCAAGAGCTGCTCAATGGCATGAAGAAGCAGGGCTTCACCGGTGCGGGCTTCGTCATCGTGGATGACGGCGAGAAGCTGCACCTCGGTGCCTATTGCGGCGATGCCGCGCAAGCCGCCGGGCACAAGGCCGGTGACATCCTGCGCGACCTCGCGGCCATCGCCGGCGGCAAGGGCGGCGGCAAGCCGGACCAGGCACGCGGTGCAGCACCGGAACGGGAGAAGCTGGAAGAGATCGTGGCTGCGGCGAAGGCAAGGCTCTCTTAACGCCGCGCAGCGGCCTTGGACTGCGGCAAGCCTCTTGCCGCTTTCGGCAGGCAACCCTGTTGCCGTGAGCGAGCCAGTGGATCCACCCGATCACCAAACGATCCCCACCCAAGCCAGCGTGCGATATCGCTCCACCCCGGAGTTCTAACAGCCCCGGGGACGCAACCACGAAGTCCACGGCATGGTGAAGTCCGGCCGAACCCTATAACAGCCTTCCATACCGTGGACTTTTCGATGGGATCGGCATCGCACGTCGACCGTGGGGGGCAGGGAAGGGTGGTCGGGTGAATTGAGGGCTCACTCACGGCAACAGGGTTGCCTGCGTGAAAGCGGCAACAGGGTTGCACGCAGTCCAAGGCGGCTGCGCCGCGGATGTAGCACCTACCGCCGCCGCCGGCCTAACAGACCGAGCATCCCCAGGCCCGCCAGTGCCAGGCTCGAAGGCTCGGGGATGATCCCGAGGTCACGCACTTGCACGAGGTTCACCTGCGCGCTGCCAGCGCTGTCATCGCCATTCTGAGAGGGATCGATGACGATGGATTGGCTGCCGCTGGCACCGGCGACGAAGGTGCCGATGAGGTAGTTCCCCTGGCCGCTGCCATCGGCCGGGTAGTTGAGGATGGCGGAGATGTCCCCGGCACCGCTGGAGACGGTGGCGGCACGGGAGTTGTTGATGTTCCGCGGATCGGAGATCCAGAGCTGGATGAGGTAGGTGTGGCCCTCCGTCATGCCGCCCCAGGAGAAGCTCTTGTTGTCCGAGTTGTAGCCGTAGGTGCCGTAGCTCAGCAGGCTGTTGTAGTTGGTATCGGGCGTGGAGGTGCCCCAGAAGCCGCCGCCATCGTCGAAGTTGTGATTGAGCGAAGGCAGGTCGGAGAAGCCCTGGAAGCTCACGCCATTGACCGGGGTGTTCGGAGCGTTGCCATTGTAGGGTGCCCATGAGCCGAAGTAGGAGCCCAGCACGCTGACATCGGCAGCGCCAGTGATGGGGGAGGGGGCTTGCCAGGAGATGACCGCGGCGGAGGCCATGCCACCTGTTAGAGAAACGAGGGCAGCAAGAAGGAGGGTTCTTTTCATCGGGGATGGGTTGGGTAGCGCGGAGGCTTGGTCCTTCCGCGTTGTCCCCAAGCTAGCGGCTCTCCCGGATTCCCATCAGTCGCATCTTGGGGTGACAGACGCGTCACATGGAGAGAACCACGAATGAACACGGATGGACACGAATGAGAGGCAGAGAACTACGGTGTCTCTCGTAGGGGCGGCCCTTCCGCCGGCCCTCCGGGACGGGAATCCTTGTGGCGGCCTGTCCGGTGGTTCCGCAAAGCCTCCACCACCGGCTAAGCTCCGATGCGCCTGCCGGCGCGAAGAAAGAGCATCGATCGCGCCCCGCTCCCACTCACTCAAGCGCCCCACTCCTTCGGCAATCTCACCGGCCTGCCTTCGGGCATCTGCACCAGCGCCAGCGCCTGGCGGCAGGTGATGAGCAGGGCACCATCGCTCTCCCGCCGCACCTCGAAGGCGCACCAGAACCTGGCCCGCTGCAGTTCATCCAGCTTGCCGTGGAGCAGCAGCACGTCGCCCAGGGTGGCGGGCTTGCGGTAGTCGATCTCCGTGCGCACCACCACGGGGAAGAGCTTGGTCTGCGCCATCGACTTCAGGTCCATGCCCATCTTCGCGGCCAAGCGGGTGCGGCAGGTTTCGATCATCCGCAGGTAGGCCAGGTTGTGGACCACGCCGCCGATGTCGGTATCGAAGAACATCACTTCCTCGCGGGTCTCGGAGCTCAGGTCGGCGGGCAAGGGCATGCGGGAAGAAATCACCAATCACCAATCTTCCAATCATCAATCGAAGTGCAGCGCCGGCAGTGGAAAGAAGATGAGCACCACGAATGGACACGAATTCACACGAATGGAAGGCACCCGGACAGAGCCCTCTCCGGTCGGTGAACTCTGGCTATTTCAAGATTCGTGGAAATTCGTGTCCATTCGTGGTGCCTATCTCTTCCTCACCTTAAAAGCCTCATTCCCGGTAATTCCCGCTCGCGGGCCGGCGTATGGATCGCTACCATGAGGCCGATGAAATGGCAGGCTAGCGGCGCGCTCGCATCATTCGCCCTGATCGCCCTGGCGGCGGTCAGCCGGGCGGATTTCGTGCCGCCGGCGGAGGGCCCGGTGCCTTTCCGCCGCGACAAGTTGCCGGTGGACGTGGACACCATGACCACGCTGTCCCGCGAGGTGCTGAGCCTGACCGCTGCGGACATGGAGAAGGGCCCGGCCCGGCTGCGGGCTTGGGCGCAGATGACCGCGCTCGCGCTGGCGCTGGACCCGGCGAACCGCCAGGCGCGCGAGACCTTGGAGCAATTGCAGCAAGGCGGCAGGCCGGAGAGCGGGGAGAATGGCCGCGAGCTGGACCGCGCCCTGAGCCGCGCCTGGCAGGTCCACGCCTGGCTGGATTCCCCGGAGGCCGGTGCGGATGCCCAGGCGCTGGCCGCCTGCCTGGCGGACGTGCTGAGCGTCGCAGACCCGAAGAACCCGAAGTCCGAGGATCACCTCCGCGCCGGGGAGACCGGCTCGTGGAAGGGCTGGGTGGCGCCGGAGGATGCCTTCAAGAGCAAGAACGCGAAGCCCGACAAGACCGCGCTCGAGACCCCGGCCGACCCCGACAAGGAAAAGGGTCACGGCAAGGGCCACGACTCCACGCCCACGGATCCCGCCGCTGCGGGCATCGTGGAACCGGAGGTGGAGGTCAGCATGCCGCTGTGGGTTTTCAACAACCACAAGGGGGAGCCCCCGGCCGATAAGGACAAGGACAAGGGTGCCGAGCAGCCGCCCGCGGATGCCTCCCGCGTGCTGGAGATCCTGCGGATCCACATGAGCGCCACGCCTGCCGAGAAGGGCCAAGGGCTGATGTTCACTTTCGAATCGAAGAACGCGACCGACCTGACCGCCGCCGCCGATAGCGAGGTCTCCGCCTTCATGGCGCGCCGCCACGGCAGCACCGGCCCGGTCACCGCGGCGATCTCCTGGGACAAGACCCGCGCCTTCGTGCCAGAGCGGAATGGTGCCGTGCTCTCCGGCGCCGCCGCGCTGCTGGCAGATGCCGCGCTGTCCGGGAAGCCCCCGGGCGCGATGGCCCTGGCCGTGGTGGGCAAGGACGGCAAGCTCGAGCTGCCGCCGCATTTCTGGGAGACCCTGCGCTCCCTGGCCGCGCAGTCCCCGGGCGGCCGCATCGTCATGCCCACCAGCGCTGCGGATTACCTGGCCGGCCTGCTGGTCCTGGACAATGCGCCCTTCTTCATGAAGCACGAGATCCTGCTGGCCGGGACCGTGGAGGAACTCTGCGACATGGCCTCCAGCGCGCCGAAGCCGGAGTATGCCGAGTCTTTCACCAAGTGGCAGGAGATCTACAAGGCCGGCGCCGGCAAGCCGCTGGGCACCTTCGTGGCTCACCCGGCCACCCTGGTCCGGCTGAAGGAACTGGGCACTGCCATGCCCCAGCACGCGTCCGCCCGCCTGCTCGCACTGCAGGGCTCCGGGAACCGCCCGCGCTTCCTCCAGCGCTCCCTGCTGGCCCTGGAGATCCGCGAGGCAATCCTGCCCATCGATGAGCTGCAGCACGTGGAAACCAACAAGCTCAGCTCCAAGCGCCTGGATGAGATCCACGCCGCCTGCCGCGCCAAGTTGGACAAGATCGGCAACAGCGGCATCATCGACATCCGCGACCGCGACATGCACAAGGAGGCGATGGCCGCGGCGGATAGCCTGCGCCCGCTCGCCCGCATGATGGACAAGCAGGACAAGGACAACAGTCCCTACACCATCCTCTCCAAGCAGATCGCCCTCCACAAGGAGAGCTGGCGCGAATACCTCGAGGCGCTGAAGTCCCTGACCGAAGCCGCGGGCGACGCGGCGGAATTTCCCATTCCCAAGCCTCTCTCCGGCAAGTGAGGCTGATCCCCTGAGTGGGGCCTGGCGCCCCGCCCGGCTCCGCAAAACACCGCCAAAAAGCCCCCGGGTAGGATTTCATTTCCTTGCCTTGGCGCGTTTCCGGCGTCCTTTTCCACGTGTGCACCCGGGGTTCGCCCCGGCTTGCCCGCTCACCCACCCACCCCCTTACACCCCGAACCATCCATGCAACAAGGCATCCGCCGCCTGTTGGCACTGGCCGCCGTATTCGCGGTGGCATTCAGTGCCGTCTACCTGATCCGCAACGGGACCGAGGGCATCACCCGCCTCTTTGATCCGAATGCCCGCTCCGGCCAGCACCGGCCCGAGCACGCCACCATGGCCGAGCAAGCACCGGTGGCGCTGGGGGATGTGGAGCTGCTGGCGAAGATGGACTCGGAGCAGACCAAGCTGATGAAGGCGGTCTTCCCCTCCGTGGTCAGCATCGATACCGCGGGCGAGCGCAGTGAGCGGCTGATCGACGGGTGGGGCCGGGAGTGGGGCACCCGCCGTGTGCCCACCGTGGGCCAGGGCTCCGGCGTGATCGTGAGCGAGGAAGGCCACGTGGTGACCAACTTCCACGTCATCCAGGGCCAGCGGGAGATCCGCATCAAGCTTTCCACCGGCAAGCAGTATCCCGCCAAGCTCATCGGCCAGGACCAGCAGCTCGATGTGGCGGTGCTCAAGATCGATGCGAAGGGCGAGAAGTTCCGCCCGCTGAAGTTCGGGGATTCCTCGCAGGTGCAGGTCTGCCAACTGGTCTTCGCGATCGGGAATCCCTTCGGCTTCGGTGAGTCCGTCACCCGCGGCGTGATCTCCGCGGTAGAGCGCTCGATCTCCGATACGCAGCGCGATCTCTTCCAGACGGATGCGGCCATCAACCCCGGGAACTCCGGCGGCCCGCTGATCAACGTGCAGGGTGAGATCATCGGCATCAATAGCTCCATCTACACCCCGGACCGCGCGAACCCCGGCTTCCAGGGCGTGGGCTTCTCGATTCCCTCGAACGATGTGAAGGACGCGCTCACCGCGATCCTGGAGCGCGGCCAGCCGATCCGCGGCTACCTGGGCCTGCGCATGGACCAGACCCGCCAAGGGGCGGTGGAGGTCATCTCCGTGAAGCCCGGCAGCCCGGCGGAGGCCGCGGGCGTGAAGGACGGGGACATGGTCTTGAACTACGATGGCGAGCAGATCGAGTCCGTGAAGCAGCTCATCACGCGGGTGCAGCGCACCCGTATCGGCCGGAAGGTCACACTGGCCCTGAGCCGGGACGGCAAGCCGCTGAACGTGGAGGCCACCATCGCCGAGAGCGAGCCGGAGCCGGAAGCCGCGCCGCAGCAGGGCAAGGCGCGGGATGACCAGGAAGTGCTCACGGCCATCGGCGTGCAGGTGCGGGATCTCACCCAGCAGGAGCGCCGGCTCGGCTTCTCCGGCGTGGTGGTAGTGGGTGTCAGCACCGGCGGCCTGGCCCTGGACCGCCTGAAGCCCGGTGACCTGATCACCGCCGTGAACCGCTACGACGTGCGGACCATGGGCGAATTCTACCGCCACTTGGCCACCTCCGCCGGCGTGCAGGCCACCTCCATCTCCTACATGCGGGAGGGCAAGAATGCCCGCGTGGACCTGCCCGCGGTGCCAAGAAAGGAAGGCGAGTGAATTGGGGAGACGGTCCTTGAAGGCTGGCCTCATCCTGGCTGCGGAATAGGTCCTATAAGTCCTATAGGACCTATACCGGACCAGTGCGCGGCGGAACCTTCACCCGCAGCTCACCCCCAACCAGAAGATAAACCGTTTGCCCCGCTGCCGTTGAAAGGGCATCCGTGCTGCTGCACGCTTCGCCTTTCTTCCTCCTCCTCTACCGCCATGCGCCCACAGCACCCGCCGGAGTCCAATTTCCCCGTCGCCTTCGTGATCGGCGCGCTCGTCCTGGCAGGCGGCGTGGCCTTTCTCTACATGAAGCGTGACACCGCGGTGGAGGCACCCCCGGCACAGGTGGCGGATGGCACGGCTACGCCGGGCACCGCGGATCCCTCCGCCAAGCCTGCGCCGCTGCCCTCCACCCAGAAGGAGACGAAGGCGGATGGCCCGCAGGACCCGGAGGCCGCACTGGCGAATGCCGGGGTGGGCGTGGCCGTGGCGAATCCCGCGGACCTGGTCGCGAAGATCGGCGCGGCACTGGAGGCAAAGGACTTCAATGCGCTGGGCAAATTGATCGGCAAGGACGCCCTCGACGAAGCGACCCGCAAGCGCTTGGCCGCCATGTCCACCGTGAAGCTGCGCCAGCCCGGCGCGGTGCAGGAGGTGGGTGAGCTGGAGCTCGGCAACCGCGCACGCTGGGCCCTGTGGCTCGATGGCGAGGAGGCCGGGCGCGACCGCATCTTCTTCGACCTGAAGCGCAGCGCGGACAAGTGGTCCGTGGAATCCGTGACCCTGCCGCCGGACGAAGGCCAGCCGGTGCCGAAGGCGGTGCTGGTGGACTCCCTGGGCATCGCGGACGCCTTCCTGCAGGCCACGCTGCACCAGCAGTTCGAGCTGGCGAAGGAGTTCGCGGATGCCTCCACGGTCTCGGACGCGAAGATCGCGGGCCTCTGCATTCTCTTCGAGGAAGGGAACTACCGCCTGCGCCCGGAGAAGCCGCTGCGCGCGATGTTCCAGCACCCGGATACCGCGGGCTACCTGGCGAATGTGATCACTTCCGATAACAAGGATGCCGCGAACTTCTCCCTGACCCTGGCCCAGCCGCAGAACGGCGGCCACTGGCGCGTGTCGGACATCAATCTGGACGAGCTGCTGGCCGACTACGCCTCCCGCGTGGAGGGTGGCGATGTCTACTACTCGCCGCTGGTGAAGAACCCGAAGGGCGGTGACACGCTGGTGCTCTACTTCGGCTTCAATGAGGACCAGCTGGCCGCGCGCACCGCCCGGCAGCTGGAGATCGTGGCGCAGATCCTGAAGACGGATGCGAACAAGCAGCTCACTGTCTCCGGCCACACGGATGCGCTGGGCACGGAGGAGTACAACAAGAAGCTCTCCGCCCGCCGCGCCACCATCGTGAAGGACTTCCTGGTGAAGAGCGGCGTGCGGGAAGACCAGATCATCACCGTGGCCAGCGGCCAGAGCCAGCCGCGCCGCCCGAACTTCACGGAGAGCGGAGGGGATAATCCGGAAGGCAGAAGGGCGAACCGCCGGAGCGAGATCTATCTGGATTTCGATTGATGGAGCCCGCCGCGCAGCGGCCTTGGACTGCGTGCAACCCTGTTGCCGCTTTCACGCAGGCAACCCTGTTGCCGTGAGCGAGCCAGCGGATCCACCCGATCACCAAGCGATTCCCACCCGAGTCGGCGTGCGATATCGCTCTACCAAGAAGAGCCACACGAAATGCCCGCCGCGTAGCGGCCTTGGACTGCGTGCAACCCTGTTGCCGCTTTCGGCAGGCAACCCTGTTGCCGTGGGTGAGCCAATGGATCCACCCGATCACCAAGCGATGCCCGCCCGAGTCGGCGGGCGATATCGCTCCACCCCAGAGCCCTAACAGCCCGGGGAAGCACCACCGAATCCACGGCATGGTGAAGCCCGGCCGAACCCTGCAACAGCCTCCCATACCGTGGGCTTTTCGATGGGATCAGCATCGCACGTCGACCGTGGGGCACAGGGAAGGGTGACAGGGGGAAGTGAGGGCTCACCCACGGCAACAGGGTTGCCTGCCGAAAGCGGCAACAGGGTTGCACGCAGTCCAAGGCGGCTGCGCCGCGGGACACTCCAACTAGTGGGTCACCCGCGGGAAAAAGGGCTGCCAGGGAACCGCGGCAAGCACGGACAAACTGCCGTTGCTCCGATCAAGGCCTGGCGGGGTTCGCCTGCCGAACCTCCACGGCCCCTGGCAGCACGCGGAGCAAACAGTCCGGCACCCCTCGTGGCAAGCGGTTTGATTCGCCATTCCACCCGGCTTCTGCCACCGGTCTTCCGCCAATCACCCCGCCTGGCCATGGACCTAAGCCACAAGACCCCAGCGATTTCCGAGCTCGTTGCCGTCGTCCGCGCCCGCTACGGCGACCGGCGCGTCCGGGTCGTCGACTATTGGCCGGACCTGCCCGACACCATCGGCTTCGAGCGGCTGAGCAGCGAGGAGTCCATGGTGGCAGTCACCGCCAGCGATACCACGGCCGGACGCTTCGCCATCACGGTGGATATCCCCGGGCGCGAGGCCGCGGCAGATCCCTACCTGGGCTCAGGCAACTACGAGAACTGTGTGATCGACGGGGTGCTCGCCATGATTCGCAAGTACATCGCGAATGCAAGGTGAGCAGGAGTGGCGATCACACCAGCAGCATGCAGTCCCCGTAGCTGTAAAACCGGTATCTCTCCCGCACCGCCTCCCGGTAAGCCTCCATCACCAGCTCCCTTCCCGCGAGGGCGCTCACCAGCATGATCAGCGTGCTCTCCGGCAGGTGAAAGTTCGTGAGCAGGCCGCCGATCACCCGGAACCCGTGCGGCGGGTAGATGAAGATATCCGTCTCCCCTTGCTGGTCTTCTTCTAACAGACGCTTCCCGCCTCCCGCCTCGCGCTTGCCGAGGTGCTCCAGTACCCGCGTGACCGTGGTGCCCACGGCGATCACGCGGCCCGCGGCATTGATGCGCCGCGCGGTCTCCGCACGCAGGGCATAGCGCTCGGAATGCATCACGTGTTCCTCCGGCTTGTCCACCTGCACCGGGCGGAAGGTGCCCACACCCACGTGCAGCGTGAGAAAATCATGCGGCAGCTCCGCCAGCATCTCCGGCGTGAAGTGCAGGCCCGCAGTCGGCGCGGCGATGGCGCCCTCTTCCTTGGCAAAGACCGTCTGGTAGCGCTCGCGGTCCGCCACCTCATCCTCGCGCTTCATGTAGTGCGGCAGCGCCAGGTGGCCGTGTTGGTTCAGATCCACCATCGAGTCCCAGCGGATCAAGCGGTCGCCGTTCTCGAAGACCTCCGTGACCGTGCCGGTGATCCCGCCCACCACCACGGTTTTGCCCTCGCGCATCTTCTTCCCCGGTCGCACCAGGCAGCGCCACTCCAGCGGTGAGAGTCGGTCCAGGCAGAGCAGCTCGATCTTCCCGTCATCGGAGAAGACCCGTGCGGGGATGACGCGAGTGTCATTCAGCACCAGCAGATCCTCCGGCCGCAGGTAGCCGGGGAAGTCCCGGAACATGCGGTGCTCGATCTTCCCGGAGTTCCGGTGCACCACCATCATCCGGGAAGCGGCGCGCTCCGCCAGCGGCCGGGAAGCGATCAACTCCTCCGGCAGCTCATAGTGGAAATCGCTCGTGCGCAGGGACTCTCCCATGCGCCGGGAGTAGCGGGCGGGGGAGCTGGAAGCAAGGGCAGCGTGGGTCGGCTCCGGAGCGCGGCTTTGCAAGCCGCAAGAACGGTCCCCGATTGCGGACCACACCAAGTCCCCCCGGGTCCACTCCGACCCACCCTCTCCCAAGCCAAATCCAGCGCCAGCAAGGTGGTCCACCCAGGGGGAGAAGTTCACCAACCCTTCACTACTGGCGGACCCAAAATGGGCGAATCCAAGCGCCCCGGGGACACCCGGTCTCCGACATCCGCCAGAACTGCCTCAGCCAGGCTGGAGCCTGGCGCTCCAGCCGCATTGACTCCCGCCGCGGTCCTTCTACTCCTCTTCCCATGAAAGTGGCGCGGATGGGTTTGCTGCTGGGATTCGCGATGACGGGCAGCCCTTGCATGGCGAGCGGGGTGGCCTTCCTGCCGGACGGCAAGTCAGTGGTCCGCTGTGAGGAAACCTCAATGTGGATTAAGGATCTGGACGAGAAGTTCCATGAGCAGGAGATCAAGCTGCCGGAGGCCCTCTACAAGGACTCACAGGAGCGAAAGGATCCGCCCATACCGGACATCGCCCGCACCGCGGATGGCCTGCTGATCGTCGCTGCAGAGACCCTAGCGATGACCTGGAACCCGGCATCGAAAGAGTGGAAGGAGCTGTGGCATCCCCCGGCCGATCATATGATCACCGACGTCGCCTGCGATCCGAAGACCGGCGGCATTCTCTTCGACACCGCCTACACAGGCGCGGACCGGGATGAAGGGCGATACTTCCCCTGGTTCTACTGGGCCAAGGGCGAGAAGGAGCCAGCCAAGGTCTACAACCGCCGCGCTCCGGAACCGGGGGCACCCTTCTTCGACGTGGAGGGAAACCTTCACTTCATCTGCCAAGGCGACTTGTGGAAGGGATACATTGAAAAGGGGGAATATCCCGAGGCGTCCTTCGTGCTCGGCGGCAAGCGAACCTGGCCGATCGCCGACCTGGAGACCTCAGGGGGCAGCCGTGATGGTGAGATCGCCAAGCAAGTCGTCGCCTTCGGGGACAAGCTGCTGGTGCGTCTGGACTATTCCCACAGCTACTGGGCAACGGTCCGCGTGCCTAATGTGGACGCTCAAGAGAAAGGCCTGTCAGTCAAGTGGGAGGACGTGTTCGGAGACGAGAGTCATGTGTCGCTCGCCTTATCACCGGATGGCAAAACCGCCGCGGGGTGGAACCCGCGCTCCGGGCGCTGGTGGATCATGGAGAAGCCGGACGGCGAGTTTGAGCCGTTTTCAACCGATGCCGACATCGATCGCCACGCCAAGGAGGCCGCGGAAAAAGAAAAGGAGAACAAGACCAGCGATCACTGAGCCAACACTCCCCCCATGCTCCGCTCCCTCCACATCCGCGGCTACCGCTCTCTGCGCGACTTCCGCCTGAAGCTCGGCCGTGTGACCGTGATCACCGGGGAGAATGGCGTGGGGAAGTCGAACTTCTACCGCGCGCTGGCCATGGTGCAGCGCATGGCGGATGGCCGCCTCGCCGAGGCCATCGCGCAGGAAGGCGGCATGCCCAGCCTGATGTGGGCCGGCCGCCGGCGGAAGGAGGAGATGCGCCGCGTGTGCTGGGAGATCGAGCACGATCACTTCCACTTCTCCCTGGAGTGCGGCCTGATCCCCACCGCGCAGGGTGCCTTCAAGGTGGACCACGAGGTGGGCCCGCAGGACAGCTTCTTCGATGGCACCAGCACCGCCTTCATCACCGATCCGGACATGAAGACGGAGACGCTGAAGTACAGCGGCGGCAGCAAGGCCAGGATCATCGCCAAGCGCCGTGGTCCCGCCGTGGAGCTGCGCGATGCGGAGGGCCGCATGGAACTCCAGCCGCTGCCCTTCCACTCGCCGGAGTCCATGCTCTCCGAAGTGCGGGACGGCATCCGCTACCCGGCGCTGGCCGCCACGCGGGAGGTCCTGCTCGGCTGGCGCTTCTACCACCAGTTCCGCACGGATGCGGATTCACCCATGCGCCGCCCGCGCGTCGGTGCCTGGTCACCCGTGCTGGCGCACGACGGCGCGAACCTGGCCGCCACCCTGCAGAGCATCGCGGAGGCGAACCTGCGCGGGAACATCAGCCAGGCCGTGCAGGCCGCCTTCCCCGGCACCGAGTGGCGCGCCGTGGACCCGAACGGCAAGTTCCAGCTCCAGGTGGGCCGCGGCGACTTGAACCGCTGGATGGAAGCCTCCGAGCTGTCCGATGGCACCCTGCGCTTCTTCTGCCTCTGCGCTGCTCTCCTCACCACCAAGCCCCCGCCGCTGCTGGTCCTGAATGAGCCGGAGACCAGCCTGCACCCCGGCGTGCTGGAGCCCCTGGCCGGCCTCGTCGCCCAAGTCCCCCTGGAGACCCAGATCATCGTCGTCACCCACTCCCAGGCCTTCGCCCGGGCCATTGCGGACCAGTGCGAGGCCAAGGTGATCGAGCTGATCCGCTACGAGGACGAAACCCGGCGGGCTGGGGAAGACTCCGGCGGCCGTGTGTGGGTTTTCGATGACTAAGCAACACGGTCTTGGGCAGTGGGAGGCACCACGAATCAACAGCACAATCTGACGAATGAGAGGTGGGCTGGAGTTCGATTGAACCGCGAAAAACGCGAAATTTGAAAGACAGGAGGGCACCCTCAACTGAGGCTTCTATGGCTTCTTCCGGCTGTTCAAATTTCGCGGTTTTCGCGCCATTTCGCGGTAAAAACCAAAGTCCGTAGATCGGCAAGCCCCCGTCTCCATTCGTCAGATTGTGCTGCTGATTTGTGGTGCCTCCCACTCTCCCGCAACCCGGATGAAATACCCCCATCCGCAAAAACCCGGATCGCAGGCTAGGCGGATTACCTCTGATCCCTTAGTATTCCCTCGCTGTGAATCACCCTGCTGCCCTCCCGGCGCTGGTGCTTGTACTTCTGCTACAGGTCTCCGCGCCCGCCCTGGACATCCGTACCTACGACCCGGCGAAGCATGACCGCTTCACCGGCTGGCCGAATGCCCCCGTGCTGAACCCGACCTTTCTCTTCGATGGGACCAAGTTCACCGGTGTGGGCTGGGGCACCACCCAGGGTCACAAGCAGTATACGATGATCACGCCGCGGCACTTCGTCTGCGCGGGCCACAGCCCGGCTCCGCTGGCCGCGCCGAACAACGTGATCCGCTTCCTCGGCTCCGATGGGGTGACGGTGGACCGCACCGTGGTTTCCCTCACCCCGATCACCGCGGACACCGGCGGGAATAGCGACCTCACCATCGGCACCCTGGACCAGCCGGTGCCCGCCACGGTGCAGCCGCTGCCCTACCTGAACCTCACCACGGAGGCGGAGTACGTGGGCAAGCCGATCATGGTCTTCGGCTTCAGCGTGAAGGCGGGGAAGGGGACCATCGCCTCGCTCAGCACCTTCGACTTCGATACCTCGACTCCCAATGGCGCCACCCGCACCTTCACCTTCAACTACTCGAACGTCGGCCTGAACCTCAGCGGGGATGACTGTCACTTCTTCACCGGTGGCGGGGACTCCGGCAGCCCCAGCTTCGTGCTGCAGGGCACTCAGCCCGCCCTGGTGGGCATCCACGGCCTCGTCGCCTCCATCGGGAATACCTATGCGAATACCGACACCATGGTGCCGCACTACACGGCGAAGGTGAATGACGTGTTGGCACCCTCCGGCTACCGCCTGCGCCCGGCGATCTACACGCCCACCACCCTGGCCTTCTCGCCCTCGCTCGCGCTGCCGCCTTATCTCGATGCCGGCACTGCGGCCTCCCTCGCCTTCACGGTGAAGAATACCGGCCCGGCGGTGGCGGGGAATCTCTCGATCACCCTCAGCTTCCCGCCCGCCATGGCACCCACCGGCGTGAGCGCCGCTGGCTGCGTGGTGGAAGCACTGGGCGACGGCCAGTGGTCGATCCGCAAGCCCAGCGCGGCTGCGGGCGAGGAGATCGCTGTGACTTCCTCCTGGTCCACCGTGCCGGCGCTGGCGGAGATCACGGCCAGCGTGCTGCTGGAGTCGGACAGCGCCAGCTCCTCCACCTACAGCATCACCCTCCCCATCGCCCAGAGCTATGCTTCATGGGCCCAAGGCCTGGCCCAGCCCGGGCAGAATGACGACCCTGATGGCGACGGCCTGGAGAACATCCTGGAGTACGCCTTCGGCAGCCCGGCCCTTTCCGGCAGCACGACCCTGCCCGATGGCAGGCCGCTCCGCCCAGTGCTGCAGTGCACGGGCAGCACCGTCACCTTCAGCTACCCGGAGCGCAAGCGTGCCGATCTACTAGGAATCTCGTACCAGATCGAGACCAGTGAGGTGATGGATTCCCCGCAGTGGTCCACCGGCCTGCCCGCCGGTGCCGTCTCCACCGCCGTGGAGTTTCAACCACCCGTCCCCGGCTTCGTGAAGCGCGTCGTCACCTGGTCCACCCCCTGGTTCACCTGCGGTGCCCGGGTCCGCGTCACCGGGCCTTGAAGGCAAAAGGGCACCACGAATCAACAGCCCAATCTTACGAATGGAAGGCAGGCCATCCATCTCTTGATTCGTGGGATTGTGCCGTTGATTCGTGGTGCCTCCATCTCCTCTGCCGGGGTAGCAGCCCGGAAATTAAATCCGCCTGCAGCGCAGCCTTGGTTTCTTGGAAAAGGAGACTGGCCCCGCAGGCGGAACCCGGTTACTATCAGGGTGCTGTGACACACCCTCTCCACTCCGCATTTTCCACGGTCCCCTTGTTGCTGCTGCTGGCCATGCCCGCGGCGGCGCTGGAGATCCGTGCCTACAACCCGGCGGTGCATGACCGCTTCACGGGCTACTCCGGCGCGCCGGTGATGAATCCCGGCTTCCTCTACGATCCGCTGAAGTTCACCGGCGTGGGCTGGAACGCGACCCAGGCCCACAAGCAATTCGCGCTGGTCTCACCCCGACACTTCGTGGCGGCGCAGCACAACCTGCCGGCCATCGGTCACGAGCTCCGCTTCGTCGCCGCGGATGGCAGCGTGATCGGGCGCACGATCACCGCCTTCAATAACATCACGCCGGATACCGGGGGCATCACGGACCTCACCCTCGGCACCTTGTCCGCACCGCTGCCGGCCAATGTGAAGCCGCTGCCTTATCTGAACCTCCCGGACACGGCGGACTACATCGGGCGGGATCTCATGGTCTTCGGCTTCGGCGTCACCACCGGGGTCACCGTCCGCGCCGGGCATAGCGAGGCCGTCGATGTCGCCGAGTTCGATCCGGACGAAGAGGAGGAGCCGTACGGCGCGAACTGGCTGATCGAGTTCGACTACCTCGCCAGTGGCACGGATCCGAACGACGCCTATCTGACCGTCGGCGACTCGGGCAGCCCGAGCTTCTCCATGGAGGGCGGCCAGCCGGCCCTGGTGGGCATCCATTTCTACGCGAACGTGGTGGGCGATGACATCGCCAATGTCGACACCCTCATCCCGCCCTACGTGCCGAAGCTCGATCCGCTGATGGCCTCCGCCGGCTACCGCATGCGCCCGGCCATCTTCACGGCCACCACCCTGTCCTTTGCGCCCACCTACACGCCCGCGACGGTCTTCCACATCGGGGAGGCCGCCACGCTGAACATGGCGCTGGAGAATACCGGCACCGCGCTCACCGGGAACTTCGCCGTGACCCTGAGCTTCCCGGCCGCGCAGGCCCCCGCCACCATCACCGCCCCGGGCTGCGTGGTGGACTCCGTCTCCAGCGGCGTGTGGTCGATCCGCAAGGCGACCGTGGCCGCGGGCGAGGACATCAGCATCACCGCCTCCTGGACCAGCGTGCCGAACCTCACCCAGATCACCGGCAGCGCCGTGGTGGAGTCCGATACGGCAAGCAGCGCGACCTATCCGCTCAGCATCCCCGCCGCGCAGACCTACGCCAACTGGGCCACCGGCCTGGCCCAGCCCGGGCAGAACGCGGACCCGGACGGCGATGGCCTGGAGAACATCCTGGAGTATGCCTTCGGCAGCGGCGCGGAGTCCGGCCTCACCACCTTCCCCGGCGGCGAGCCGAACCGGCCGAGCATCAAATTCAACCCCCTCACCGGCATCGTGACCTTCAGCTACCCGGAGCGGGTGAATGCGAATCTACTAGGCCTCACGTACCAAGTGGAGATGACCCCGGACTTCGCCCCCGGCCCCTGGCCGCTGTCCCTGCCTGTGGGCAACACCACCACCACCACCGCCTTCTCACCCGCCGTCCCCGGCTTTGTGAAGCGCGTCATCACCTGGCCGCTGGATACACGGGTGAAGGGAGCAAGGGTAAGGGTGACGCTGACGCCGTGAGGTAAGATCCAGCCGCACCAAAGGTGCATCCTATCGTAGCCCCGAGCAGCGCCCGGGGACCGGTGGTGAGGGGAAGATTGAGCCCTGCAAGGGCGACCTAATCCAGTAGGTGTGGGCCAAGGGAAGCCGTTTTCCTGCATCGAAATCCACCCCTTTAGATCGCCCCATCAGGGCTCCGAAATCGGGTCCACCCATCACCCCGGGCGCTGCCCGGGGCTACGATAGCATGTCCCTTTGGGGCGGAAGAATAGCCATTCCACGGCCCTCCCCTCACGGCCGGATCTCCACCCGATCCCCCAGCTCCGTCAGCGAGAACAGCTTCGTCGCATTCCCGGAGGGCACGCGGATGCAGCCGTGGGATGCTGGATAACCGGGCACCTCGCCCTGGTGGAAGCCGAAGTCCCCGCAGCTCAGGCGCTGGAAGAAAGGCATGCTCGCGTGGTACAAGGTGGAGGTCCAGGTCTTGTACTTGTTGGTGATCGCGTAGGTCCCGGTGGGCGTGGAGAAGCCGGCGCGGCCGGTGGAGATCTTCGTGCTGTAGAGCTCCAGGCCGGAGGAATCGAGCAGCCATGCCCGCTGCTCGGAGAGGTCCACCACGAGCCGGCGCTGCTCCACGTTCGGGTCCTTGCCCAGCAGGACGCGCATCATCTTCACGTCGCTCTTCCGCGCGGCGATGTTGATCGGCCAGATGTTGCTCGGCTTGGTCCAGACCTCCGTCTTGGCACCCGCCTTCAAGAGCATGCGCGCCGTCTCCGCGCTGCCGGAATCCGTGGCCAGCATCAGCGGCGTGATGTTCCGGTCATGCTTCAGCAGCCAGCGCATGGTCCCGCCATTCACCTGGCGGATGAAGCTCTCCGCCGCAGGCAACTCCACTGCCGCATTCGGATCCGCACCGGCATCCAGCAGTGCCTTCACGATTCCCGCGCGGCCCAGCACCACCGCCAGCTGCAGCGGCACCTGGCCTTCCGCGATCTTCTCCGTCGGCGAGGCCCCGGCCGCCAGGAGCAGCGCGGCGGTATGGCGGTCGTTGTTGCGGATCGCCAGGCCCAGCGGGGTGTCCGAGGACGGTGCGGGCAGGGGCCCCGGCAGCCCGCAGTGCGCGATGATCAGGCCCAGCTGGTTTGAGGCCCCGCGGCGGCTCGCCGCATAGAAGAGCCCGTCGCCATTCGCGCCGTAGCTCAGGAAGAGATGCAGGAAATCCATCCGGTCATCCGCCATCGCCACCTCCACCGGGCGGCGGCCCTTCGCATCGCGGGTCTCCGGGGAAATGCCCAGGCCCATCAGCAGGCGGCAGACTTCCAGGTCGCGCATGCCATAAGCCTTCCACAGCGCGGTGGACCATGAGCCGTCCAGCGGGCGTGCACCCACTTCCACCAGCAGCTTTGCCATCGCCAGGTCATGGCGATCCAGCGCGGCCTGCAGTGGCACCTTCCCGCCGCGGTCTGGAAGATTCGGATCTGCACCGGCCAGCACCAGCGGCTTGGCCAGATCCCGCCAGTCCTTGCGCAGCGCGGCCACCAGCGAGGACTCGCCCGGGCCATTCACCGCGGCGGCATCCGCGCCCAGCTTGAGCAGCTCCGCCATCAAGTCACGGCGGCCGGATTCGATCGCCACGTGCAGCAGTGGATTGCCCGCGGCATCCTTCTGGTGTGGATCGGCGCCGCCCTTCATCAGGCGCTGCACGAAGGCCAAGCGGCCATGGCGGATCGCCCAGGGCAGCACTTGGTCGCCATCGGGCGTTTTGCCCTCCGGCGCGGCACCGGCGTCGATCAACCGTTCGCCGATCGCCGTCTCACCGCGGAACACGGCCAGCGCCACCGGCGTGACGCCCTCGGGAGTCGTTGCCGCCAAGTCCGCGCCGCCATCGATCAAGCTCCAGGCCAGCGCCGGATTGCCGCGGTCGATCGCGATGTGCAAGGGGCTGCTGCCCGCTGCATCCCGCTGGCCGGTATAGACCCGCGCCTGCAGGAGCAGCTTGGTGAGCTCCACGTCCTCCGCCTGCACCGCGGAGAGCAGGGCGGAGGCACTCGCTGTCACCCCGCGTTTCTTCAGCGCGGACAGCGCCTCGCGTTGCGGATTGCGACACGACGAGAGCGCCAGCAGCAACATGGCTGCGGCGGTGTAGCGGACCACAACAAGGCGGGTAAGCAGCACGACGCGCGGTCCTACCACAGGCCCGCGAAGTACACAAGTTCCGCGGGTCTATCTGTTAGCCTTTTCCAGTTCCTTGAGATATTTCTCCGGGTTCTTGTTGAACTTCTTCAAGCAGGGCTTGCAGCAGAACTGGAAGGTTTGGCCCTTGTAGACGGTGCTCACCTGCTCGTCCATTTCGTCCAGGGCATCGCCGGTGACCAGGCACTTCTTGAGCGGGTAGGCCTTCGGCTTGGCCTCGTTCTTGGAGACCTTGGCCTTTTTCCCGGCGGGCGTGGTGTCCGCGGTTTCGGCGGGTTTGCTGGCGCAGGACGCGAGGACGAGCGCGCCGAGCAGGCTGAACAGGAGAGCGGGGTTCTTCATGGGTCGTGGCTATTCAGGGATTTCAGCGGGCCTTGGCGAGGTACTTGTCGGGGTTCTTCTCGAACTTCGCCACGCAGGGCTTGCAGCAGAACTTCACCTCTTGGCCCTTGTAGACCTTGGTGACCGGGCTGCCCATCGAGCCGAGCTTGTTGTCACCCACGATGCAGGTGTCCTTGGTGTAGGGTTTTACCTTACCGGTGCTGGCACTGGCGTCACCGCCGCCCGTGGCACAGGAGGCGAGCAAGAGGGCACCGAGGAATGCGAGGGTCGTTTTCATGATCGGATGTCGGTTGTTGTTTCTAGTGCGGAAATCTTGGGAGCAAGGAGGCTTTTCCGGAGTGGGAAAGGAACCACGAATGAACACGGATGGACACGAATGAAAGGCAGGGCGGGAGCTGAGGCGGGCTGGAAAAGTGGCTGCGGGCTTTTGATTTTTACCGCGAAAAGACGCGAAAGAAGACGAAATTTAAAAGCTGGAAGAAGGAGAAGAGCTGCAATCCCTGGTGATTTAAGGCTGTTAGATTTCGTTCTTTTTCGCGCCTTTTCGCGCTTAAATCTTCGTGGCCCCTTGGATCACGGCCACCTTGCAGAAAGGGTATGCGATTCGGAGATCTTCATTCGTGTCCATCTGTGTTCATTCGTGGTTGGCCTCCGATCAGAAGCGGAAGGAAATCCCGCCGCCGAAGCCGTAGTCGGAGTGGTATTCGGAGATCAGGGAGAACTGCTTGGTCAGGGTGTATTCGGCACCGGCGGTCCATTCCCAGTCGCTGCCGGTATCATACTGCACGCTGCCGAAGATGCCGAGGCGGTCGGTGATCTGCAGGCTCTTGGAGAGGCCCACCCGCAGGTCGCCCTCGGTATCGACCTGCACGGAGCTCCAGACCAGGTAGGGCAGGCGGTAGTAGATCCCGGCGAAGGCGCGGTCCTTCTCTTCCTCCTCCATGACCATGAACTTGCCCATCCCCGTGGGCATGAGCTCCGGGTCCATCTTCATGTTGGTGAAGCGGTAGCCCAGCACGGTGGAGAAGTTCGGCGTGAAGTAGCGCTTCCAGCCCAGGTCCAGCTCGTACTCGCTGCCGTCCATCTGGCCGTAGCCCAGCATGCCCATCGCGTAGAAGTCGTTCCGCGAATTCATCAGCGTGACCATCCCCTCGCTCAGGTGGGATTGCAGGGAGCCATCCGCCATCAGCTCGAAGGGATCCTCCGCGTGCTCGCCGAGCTGGGGCACATGGTCCGGCCCCTGCTCCTCATAGGAGAAGACCCGCGCCATGCCGGCGTGCATGTGGTAGAGCAGGTGGCAGTGGAAGAGCCAGTCGCCGCTCTCGTCCGCCTCGAATTCGATTGTGCGCTTGCCCATCGGCGGCACGTCGATGGTGTGCTTCAGCGGTGCATCGCTGCCCTGGCCTTCCAGCACGCGGAAGAAGTGGCCGTGCAGGTGGATGGGGTGATGCATCATCGTGTCGTTCACCATCTCCAGCCGTAGCACCTCGCCGCGCTTGATCTTGATCACGCCGTCTTCCGACATCGTCTTGCCATTGAAGGACCAGATGTAGCGCTCCATGTCCCCGGTCAGCCGCAGCGGAATCGTGCGCCGCGGGTGGGAGGCGGCGAAGGCCGTGCTCTGCCGCGCATGGAGTTTGGAGTAGGGGGAAAGCGGGCGCTCTTGCTCGGAGCCGGAGCTGCTGCCGTGGTCCATCTTCATGCCCGGCATGTCTTTCATGTCCATGCCCTCATGCCCGCTCATGTCCATCCCGGGCATTTCCTTCATGTCCATCCCTTCGTGCCCGCTCATCGCCATGGCGTGGTGCTTCATGCCGGGCATCGACATGTCCATGTCTCCCATGTCACCCAGTGCCGCGGTCATGTAGTCCATGCGATAGAGATCCGGCTTCGGGATCTCCGGCGCGGGGTGCAGCTCACCGCTGCCGAGCATCACGGAGGAGTGGCCGGAGCCATCCTGCGCGGTGGCCCGCACTTCCCAGGTCCCGCTACGTGGCACGGTCACGATCACATCATAGGTCTCCGCCATGCCCACCAGCAGGCGCTTCACCGAGAGCGGCTTCACCGCGGGACCATCCGCGGCCACGATGTTCAGCGGCCCGGTCGCGGACTCCAGGTAGAAGTAAGTGGAAGCCGCGGCATTGATGAAGCGCAGCCGGACCTTCTCGCCCGGCTTGCCCGGCAGCGCGATGCTGCGCCGGCCATTTGCCAGGAAGGCATCGTAGGCCACGTCCGAGATATCCATGCTCGGCATGCGCGATTTCTCGCGCTCCCAGAAATCCTTGAGCGCTCCGGCCTTCATCGCGCCGGTGAGGCTCTGCACGCTGCCCTTCCGCACGCCATACCAATCGCTGCCGCGGTGCAGGGTGCGCATCACTTCCTCCGGGCTCTCCGTGGTCCAGTCGGAAAGGACGACGACATGGTCTTGCGCTGCCTTCACCGGCTCGCCACCCTTCGGCTCGATCACGATCGAGCCATACACGCCGCTCTGCTCCTGCAGGCCGGTGTGACTATGGTACCAGTAGGTGCCGGACTGCCTCAGCGGGAACTCGAAGGTGTGCGTCTCACCCGCCTTGATCAGTGGCGTGGTGATGAGGGGCACGCCATCCTGCGCATTCGGCACCAGCACGCCGTGCCAGTGGATGGAAGTCGTGTCGCTCTTCAGGCCATTGTGCACGCGGATCCGCGCGGTATCGCCCTCGCGGAAGCGCAGCGTGGGCCCGGGGATGCCGCCATTGATGGTGAGCGCGGAGGTGGCCTTGATGCCTTGCTCCGGCGACCAGCGTTGCTCCGCGATCTCCAGCTCATACTCCACCACGCGGGCCTGAAGAAGCGGACACGCTGCCAAGAGCAGGGCGATGGCGAGGAGGCGGTTTTTCACGAGCGAAGTGCGGGATCGGTGGAGGATGAAGCGAGCGTACTGGATTCGACAAGGAAGCTTGGTTGAAGTCGAAGGGAATCAACCGTGCTTACTTCTTCTCCAGCTTTTTGAGATACTTCGCGGGATCCTTGTCGAAGTCCTTGCGGCAATCCTTGCAGCACAGCTTGATCTCCTGCCCCTCGTGGACGAAGACCACCGGCTTGCCCATCTCTCCCAGCTTGTCACCGGAGACGATGCAGGTCTCCAGCGGATAGGGCTTCACCTTGGCTTTCTCTTCCTTCTTCTCCTTGGGGGCAGGATCGGCGGCAGTGGCGCCCAATGCCAGCGGCGATGCCACGAAGGCGGCCAGGGCAAGGACCATGGCGGGAATGGCAAAAGTCGTTTTCATCTTTTGGTGTGGTGTTCGATTTTTCTCACGGCTGCGGGTCACCGCAGCCTTGGGTAGATGTCCGGGGAGAGCTGAAACCCTTGGAAAAACTTGGCCCGTTTCCGGAAATGCTTCCTTCGTCACGCGAGGCTGCCTTTCAGGTCTTCCTTCAAAAGCTGCCGGGCACGGTAGATGCGGGTCTCCACCGCCTTCACGCTGCAGCCGCAGATCTCCGCGATCTCCGCATAGCCCATGCCCTCGTGGATGAACAAGGTCATCGCCTCGCGCAAATCCGGCGGCAGGCGGAGGAAGGCCGCATGGATGGCGCGCAGGTCTTCCCGCTTCTGGGCCGCCTGCGCCGGGCCGGGCCCCGGGTCCTCGGCTTCCTGCCCGGCCGCTTCGTGCTCTTCCGGCGGAGCATCCAGCGAGAGCGTGGGATGCCGGCGCTTCCAGCGCGCGTGGTTCCGCGCCAGATTGGCGGCGATGGCGAAAAGGTAGGTGCTGAAGACCGCGGCAGGCCGGTAATTTTTCCGCGCCTGATAGAGCTTCACGAAGCTCTCTTGTGCCAAGTCCACGGCGGCTTCCCGGCTGCCGGTCATCTTGAGCAGGAAGGCCGTGACCCGCGGGCCCCAGCGGTCCATCAGCGCATTCAGCGCCAAGTCGTCCCCGCCTGCCAGCCGGCTCATCAATTCGGAATCGGGAGCATCCATGGCACCTGCTACCCCTCAGTGGGACTCGTGGTCTCCCGCTCCCGCCCCGGCATCGTCCATGGCGAAGGGGAGCATCGTTTGCAGGTAACGCGCGGCCTGGTCGGCATCCAGCAACGCCGCGGTTTCATACATGTGGCGCAGCATCTCCTGCCGGCACTTCGCGCGGGTGTCCGCGTGCTTGCGGATCGCGGCCTCCACCTCGGCATTCATCCCGCGGTTGCGCAGGGTGGCGGCTTCCAGCTCGTGCCGGGCCTTGGCGATCTCCATGCACATCTCCTCGCACTTCGGCCGGTAGGCCGCGTGCAGGCGGGAGACCTCCGCGAACTGCTGCTCGCTCAGGTGGAGCTCCGTGCGCAGCCAGGCCAGCTCGGGCATCGCATCCAGCATCACGCCGCTGTGCGACTTCTTCTGCTGGTAAGAGCGCATCACGCAGAAGGCCGCGAGACCTGCCACCAGGGCCATGAGCAGAACCACAAGTGCCTTCTTCATCTTATTTCCGCGGCGAATGAGCAAAGGGGCTGATCGACTCGGCATACGCGGTCTTCGCGTCCTTCGGCTCGGGCGCGGTGGCCACGCCGAACCACAGGCCGGTGGACACGGTGACGGCAACCACGGAGGCCGCAGCCCAGGGCCGGGCCAAGCGGGCGGCGAGGAACTCCAGCCACGCGGCAAGGCCCGCGGGGCCTTGGTCGGCATGCTCAATCCGCTGCCAGACCGCATGGCGGAAGGAGGGCGGCAAGGGTTCCGTTTCCCTTGCCGACCTTGTCCTCAACAGGTCATCAAACTCGGAATCGTTCATTTTCCCGGGGGTTGATGTGCCGGTCCGGCGACCGGCTCCGTGATCACTTGGAGTTGACCTTGCAAACGGCAGCCTTGTCCGTGGCGTCCAGCTTGCAGGTGGAGGTGCAGGCGCGGACCTTCTTGAAGGATGAATGCGAGGCCTTGCCACCCGGCGCGGCGTTCGCGCTCATCTTGGTGTCGCAGCAGGAGGCATCCTTGCAGGACTCCTGCATCAGGCAGCAGTCCGTGCTGGTCGCCGGGCTGGAGCTCTGCCGCTTGATCGGATGGTCCTGGCCGGCCAGGGCGACCGGACCGAGCAGGGCCGCGGCGGAAAGGGCGGCGGCGAAATGAAGCATCTTGGTTTTCATCGTTTTGCTTGCGGGTGCTTGGTTGATTTCAGCGCGCTTGCAGTGGCGCTTCATCGGGTAGAACACCGGGCCCCGCGGAAACCCTTTTGATTTTTTCGCGTTTCGCTTCAGTGATTGAGCAGCCAGGCGACGAGCAAGACTTGCGGCACGGTGATCAAGGGCAGGGCCAGCGCGGCCTTCCAGGACTTGGTGAGATCGCGCAGCACCATCACTTCCGTGTAGTCCGTGGCGGCCCCGGCCATCAGGAAGGTGAAGGCATTCCCCGGCGCGGCGGCCCGGGTCAGCAGGTCCGCGGCGATGGGGCTGGAGCCTTCCGAGCAAACCTCGATCAGCGTGGTGGCTACCAGCGTGAGCAAGAGGCCGAGCAGGCTGGGGCCGAAATACTGCGCGAATAGTGACTCCGGCACGAAGGCCCGGATCGCCGCCGCCAGCACCACCCCGAAGAAGATCCAGCGCAGGATCATCCGCGATTCGGACATGCCGGTCTTGGTGATCTCCCGCAGGTTCGCGGCATTCGGCTTGAGCTTGGAAAAGGCTTCCTTGAAGGCCGGGCGGAACTTGAAGTCATCCGGCAGCTCGCGGGCATTCGCATTCGCGGGCAGCTTGCCGCGCTTCACCAGCAGGTCGATAATCCAGCCGGTGATGATGCCGATCGCCATCGACAGCACGATGAAGAGCAGCACCCACTTCCAGCCGATCATCGCCGCCAGGATCAGGGTGAGGGAAAGCGAGTTCCAGGGGCTGGCCACCAAGAAGGCCACGGTCTGGCCGAGCGAGGCGCCCTTGCGGTAGAGCTGCGCGCCGACCATCAGGATGCCGTGGTTGCACAGGTCCAGCAGCACCCCGGCGAAGGTGGCGCGCAGGATGCCGCCGAAGCTCCCGCCCTTGCCTAACAGGCCTGCCACCAGGTCCTGCGGCAAGCGACCGATCACGCCCACCGCCACGATCCCCGCGATCAGGCCCCACCAGGACTTCGACATGAAGTCCCAGCTGCCGTGCGCGAAGGTCCGCCACCACGCCGGCCCGCCGCCGATGAAGTGGCCCGTGATCCCCGCGGCGACCAGCACGAGCGAGCCCCAGAGGATCCAGTCGATCTTGCGCTTGGTGGTGGGGCCGCAGCAGGAGGGTGTTTCAGCACTGCCTCCGCAGCAGGAGGGTTTGGTTTCCGCAGCGGGGGCGCAGCAGGAGCGCGGGCTTTCGTTTTCGCGCGGGGAATGATGGCAGGAAGAAGAAGACGAAGTCATGGCGGTGGTGGTCGATCACTCGTGCCCGCTGAAGCGGGCGCACCCAAGGGTCAGGCGAGGCGGCGCTTGTAGAGGGCGATCAGCTCTTCCATGCGCTGGTCGAGCTGGGTGGCATCTGTGGCGGCTTCGCTCACGCAGTGTCGCACGTGGTCTTCCAAGAGCTTCGCTTCCAAGCCGCGCAAGGCGGAGTGGATGGCGGAGATGGTGTGCAGGATCTCCGGGCAATCCCGGTTTTCCGTGATCATCCGGCCGATCCCCTGAACCTGACCGGCAATGCGGTTCACCCGACCCAAAAGGGGTGCGCTCTCGTGGCAACTGCGTTCCATGCAGATACCAATACCCCCTATGGGTATATCCGCAACCGGAAATTTCGTGCCCCCCTTCGCGCGAAGCGCTTTCGGAGTGCGCGCGAGCATCGCCGCTTTTGGGGGGAGTCTGCCCTGATAGCGCCGTTTAAGTTCTAGGGAGATGCGCCCTCAGGGTAAGGGGAGTCCCCGGTACGGAGACGGCGCTTTCTAAGCCTGCCGGTTGTGAATTGCGTGGTTCTTCGCGCTGGAGGCGCATCGGAGCTTAGCCGGTGGTGGAGGCTTCGCGGAACCACCGGTTACGCGCCGCGCATGATTTCCGTCCCGGAGGGCCGGCGGAAGGGCCGCTTCTACGAGCGGTGCCGTACTTTCTCAGCCTTCCCGGCACGGCGACTCCCGATGCTGCAAAACACCCCGGTGTTTCCGGCATTCATTTCCGTCGCCCTTGCCGGGGCTCAAGTTTTTTATCACACCTACCGGTGGTTCCGCAAAGCCTCCACCACCGGCTAAGCTCCGATGCGCCTCCCGGCGCGAAGAGTAGAACCTCGCCGACTTGTGCGTAACGGGCAGACCTAAACAGCACAGTGAGCCCCATGGCAGGGGGACGGCTTCCCCACGAAGCTAACGCCCCCTAACACCGTGGGGTGAACTCTCCGAGACCTCTTACGGCGATCCGCGGGCTCACGCGCCCACCACACAAAGCGAGGGCGAATCGACCTAGAACTCCCGCGTCGATCCGACGCGGACACGCGCCCTCAAAGCGGCGATGCTCGCGCGCACTCCGAAAGCGCTTCCGCGCGAAGGGGCTCACCGATCGACCAAGACAGAGTAACGGTAAGAGAGAGTCTTCTCCTCTCCCGGTGCCAACTTCACCGTCCACTCCAGCTCCCGTCGTGGATTCACACTGCTCACTCCCTCCGTCCGCAACTTGGCCGCAGGGCCACCGTCCGCCTCGATCATCTCTCCGGAGAAGCCGGCGCGGATGCTCATCACCGCTTCCTTGCCGCGGAAATTCTTCACCACCAGCGTGCCCTTCACCTTGGTCTTCTGGAAATCATTCCCGCCGATCCACACCAGCTCGCGCTGCTGCTCTTCCTCCACCTCGGTGTAGCGCGCGTCCACGCTGAGCGCCTTGGTGATGCGCAGGCAGGTGGACTGCCCCGGGTTCACCCACTGGCTCAGGCTCTGGCCGCGGAAGCGTCCGCCCTCCGTGATCATCGCCGGGCCGGTGGTCAGCGGGAACTTGAAGGGATTTGTGAACTTGATCGCATCCCAGGGCGCGTCCTCGTCCTTCTGCTGCTGGCCCGAGCCACTCTCGCGGCGATAGCGGCCGTTCTCGTCACGCGGGTCCGGCACCACCCACTCCACCACACGCTGGCAGGAAGCCTTGGCCGAGCCCACCTCCAGCGAGAGCGAATCACCCGGTGCCAGGGTCCGCGCGCCGATGCTTTCGAAGTGCACATCATCCCCGCTGCCTGCCTCCGCGATGTCCGGCAGCGCCGGGCCGCCACTCGAGCTGGACTGGTAGATCCCATTGGACATCACCATCTGCTGCGAGGCCGCACCGCCGCGGCTATCCTGCCCCTGGCTGAGCTGCTGGAAGAAGGCCGCCAGCGAGCCACCCGCCCACAGCGGCGAATCGACATGCGCGAACTCGATGTTCGGGAAGCCGGAGATCAACTGCAGTTCCGTGTCCTTCAAGTCGATCAGCTCATTCCGCACCACCGCATTCCGCCGGATCGAAAGCTGGTCCGCCCCTGCCAGATCGATGAGATAAGACGGAGCCCAGGCAATGCCGCGCGCCAGATAAGAGATCTGCACCCGGCCGCCATTCGCTGGTGCTTTACCCACCTCGAAGATCATCACCGGCTTCTCCACCTTGCGCTTCGGAGTCTCCTCTGGATCCCCGACCGTGAGCGATGCGATCGAGGAGAGGTCAACGTACTCCCGCTTGCCGTTCGCGGCATCCAGCACCAGGAAATTGCCCACGCTCGCCACAGCGGGAGTGACCTGTTCGCCGCGCATCATGCGGGCCGACATCCACGGGTCACTCGCCGCCATGTTGTGATCCCAGACCTTGCGCGGACTGAGCTCCGGCATCGTCCAGACCTTCGCGATCAGCGGCTCCTGCGTGACGGGGCCATTTTTGAGCATCACCGCGACCGCCTTGCCCGCCAAGTCACGCTGGAGATTGCCGGTGGGCAGCACCGGCTCGCCATCCTCCACCATGCGGCTCGTCGAGCGCACGGTCACCTGCCCATCGCTCTCCACCCAGAAGCTCCCGTGCACCGCGCGCGGCAGGTCCTGCCAGCAATAGGTGCCGGGCCCCTTCACCTCGAAGGAGGCCCGGATCACGGCCACGCTATTCTTGAACAAGCCCACGGAATCCACCCGCGGGCTGACCGCGATCTCCTCCGCGGCGGACAGGGGGACAATGAAGAGGGTGAGCAGACAGAACGCGGACGCGGATTTCATGGTTCCCCCTCATAGCCGGGGATGCGCGCCCTGTCCGTAAACTTCCCGTAAAGCTTTGCTCCCTACTTCTTCTTCTCCTCCTTCGGCTTCTCGTTCTTCACCGTCTCGAAGGCCGTGCTCACCCGCTCCACCTTCTTCGGCTCGAAGCCGGACTTCTTGATGAACTCGGTGATCTCCTCGTCCTTGATGGTGGAGCCCTTCTTCTCTTCCAGGATCACCAGCTTGCGCTCGAGGTCGACATGCACGTTCGACACGGAGGGATGCTTCTTGAAGTAGGCGGTCAGGCCCTGCGCACAGAAGGAGCAGACCATCCCGTCCACGGTGGTCTTCACGGTCATGACCTTATCCGTGGCGGCCTGGGAAGCGGTGGTGGTAAACAGCCAGGCGAGCAGCAGGCTGAGAATGACGTTCGTATTCATAAGATTCAAAAGGTGTGGGTCGGTTCGTTGGTTCTGTTAGAAATGCATCATGAAGTTCAGGAGCGGCTCGCCATCCAGCGAGCAGCCCAGCTCCACGAAGTACGGCCCCTTGAAGAGCCGGATCTTCGGGATGATATCGAGGTCGTCGTCCATCCCGCTCACGTGCTCGAATTGCACGATGAGCCAGGTGTTGAGCTGCTCGAAGGAGGCCTTGTACGGGGCCACCCCGAAGGACAGGCTGGTCACCCCGCGCGAGACATCCTCGGAGCCGATCAGCGTGGTCTCGAAGGCGGTGTAGAAGCGCCGCGTCTCGTAGTCCGCACGGAACATGCCGAGGCCCGCGGGCGCGGCGGCATTGCCCTCCTCCTTCGCCATGCCGAGCCCGGCACCGAGGTAAAGGTTCGCCTGGGCATCTTCCAGGTTCCAGCGCTTCAGCAGCCAGTTGTGCTGGATGCCGGCGTAGTAGTCGTCCTCCCGGTCGCCTTCGAAGCGCATGGCATGGAAGCCGATCGCGGCCTTGGACGTGTAGGAGTGGTAGAGCTCGAGGTTCTGGACCTCATCGCCACTGGTGCCGAGCATGAGCTGCCAGGCACCTTCAAAGGAAACGGGATGAGCGGCTGCGGCAGCCGTGCCGAGCAAAAGGATCGCTAAAGGTTTCATCATTCATCGCAGGGATCGCGGGTTGAAAAACGGGCATGGATCTCCGCATCACGCCAAGCATGGCGGCGTACGCGGTTATCGGGTGGCAGCGCTGAAGCTGCCTCCTCCGTTCTTCACAGCGTCCTGCTGACCAGCAGCGCGCGCCTTACATCCGGCGGCGCGTGCCATGGGATCGCGGGCACCCACTCCGGGCGCAGCTCAAAATCACCGTGCAGCACCACCGGCAACCACAGGGCCGCCGGCTGCGGCGCGAGCATGACATCCGGAGTCGCGGGCACTGCCGCATCCGGCATCTTCTCGCGCGGCACCTTGTTGACCGCGCAGGCGCAGTCCTCGTGCTTCTGCTCCTTCTTCTTCCCACCGCCACAGCAGCAGGACGAGGAGGAAGAATCCTCCTTCACCACCTCCTTCGCCGCCGCGCAACAGCACAGCGGGCTGGCGACCAGAAGGGCCAGCAGGCAGGTAAAGATGGAGGCGAGGCGGGACATGGTTCGATGCAACCGGGAGGGAAAAGACCCTCCACGAATTCCCTCCATACCCTGCCGCGCCGCCGAATCAAGGCGGAACCATACCTGAGAAGATGCAGCAGTGCAGTCAGCTTGAAGCCTGACTCCGCTTGTGCATGATAAGGGAATGAAATCCATCCTCGCCGGTTTCGTCCTCGCGTTTCTTCTTCCTGCGCATGCCCAGGAAGCAGTCCCGGCGCTTGATCCCCAGGCCGTCCCCGAGAAAGAATGGCAGTTGCCGAAGGACTCGGCGGAGTACGCAATCGGCAACGATGAATGGTTTGCAGCCATTGGAAAGCTGGCCGCCTCCAAGCCGACCTATGCGCCGGGCACGGGAATCGGAGACGGCGGTGGGGGGGAATTTGCCACTCTTCTCGTAAAGCCGACCGATCCCGGTGCCGCCCGGCAAAAGTGGTTCGAAGTCGGGATGTCTTACAGCGTCACCGGTTGGGACCGGGAAGGGAAGGCGATCCACAGCCTCACGCGATTCGCCCTGGTCGGATACACCCGGGAAGCGGACCAAGTCCGGGAGCGCTTCCTGGGGCAGTACCAGTCGGAAGTCTGGCTCCAGCGCTTCATCGGGGAGGTCCTGCGGCAATCCCAGGCCATCCACAAGCGGCTTGCGCCGAAGCTGGCTGACGGGCGATGGGCGGTGGAAGGCACCGCAGCGAAAGAGCGCTATCTGATCGATGAGGAACTTCTCGGCGAACTTGAGGCGGCGGCAGGGCAGCCGCTCGCATCCGGTCAGGAGCAAGACCCAACCCCATGGGCATCGGTCCTCGTGTGCCGCACGATGGACACCGCGATGGCGACGCGCAGCTCCGGCCGGGACTTCCGGGCCTTGGTTTACCGCGATGGACGCCTGAAGATCTCCAGCCGTACCCAGGATAAGGACAAAGTGGTCTATCAAGATCTCGGCTGGGTGAAAAATCCGGTGCTCTGGAACAAGATCCGTCTCCGGATCGTTTCGCCCGGCGGGGCCCGCGAAGGAAAGTAGGTGGATCGCCGGCGGCGTGTTTCCTTTCATTCTCCCGCTCCTTGACTCCCCTGCCTCACACCCCCACCTTCCCGCCCCACGAATATGGCTGAACCGCAAACCGCCGACCTCCTGACGCTGGATACGGACGCTCTGAAGAGCCGTCTGACCCAGCTCGGGAGGTATCTTTGACGTCCCGACCCTGGAACGGGAGATCGGCTCCCTCGAGGCCGCCATGGGCGACCCGGATTTCTGGAACAACCAGGAGAAGGCGCGCGTGGCAAACACCCGCGTGGCCAGCTTGAAGAAGAAGCTCGGTGCCTTCCAAAAGCTCAATGGCCGCTACGATGACCTGCTCGCAGGGATCGAGCTGGCCAAGGAATTCGACGACAACGATGCGGCGGCGGAGGCGGTGAACTCGGCGGCGGAGCTGGACAAGGACATCAAGTCCTTCGAGCTGCTCACGCTGCTGGACCGCCCGAACGATTCTTCCTCCTGCTACCTCGTGATCCAGGCCGGTGCCGGTGGCACGGAGGCCTGCGATTGGGCGCAGATGCTCTTCCGCATGTATTCCCGCTGGGCGGAGCGCAAGGGCTTCACCTGCGAGACGATCTACTGGGAAGATGGCGACGAGGCCGGCCTGCGCGGCGCCTCGATCAAGATCACCGGCGAGTATGCCTACGGCTACATGAAGAACGAGCGCGGCGTGCACCGCCTCGTCCGCATCTCGCCCTTCGACTCCGCGGGCAAGCGCCACACCTCCTTTGCCTCCGTCGACGCGACTCCCGAGATCAACGACGAGATCAAGATCGAGATTAACGAGAAGGACTGGGAAATCACCACCATGCGCTCCGGCGGCAAGGGCGGCCAGAACGTGAACAAGGTGGAGACCGGCGTGCTGCTGCGCCACTTCCCCACCGGCATCCTGATCCGCTCCACGAATGCCCGCTCGCAGGGTGCCAACAAGGAACTCGCCTTCGAGATCCTCAAGGCCAAGCTCTTCCAGCTCGAGGAAGACAAGCGCCGCGCCGAGTCCGAACGCGCCTACGGGGAGAAGGGCGACATCGCCTGGGGCAACCAGATCCGCTCCTACGTCTTCCAGCCCTACCAGAAGGTCTTGGACCTCCGCACCGGTGAGGAGACGAACAACATCCAGGCCACGATGGATGGGGATATCGACGCCTTCATCGAAGCCAAGCTGAGAGGCAAGGTCCGGGTGAAGGGCGCGAAGGACGAGGAAGATTAAATAGGGAGCAGGGGCGTCCCTTGGAGTGCGGCGGCATGACGCCGCTTTGGCTTCAGGGGCGCTTGGATTCTCAAGTTCGTGGCCGTTTTCCGCAGTGTGACCGAAGCGCCCACCGGGAAGCGCACTCACCGCCAATCCGTGACCGTTTTCCGCGGCATCACCAACCCGAAGCCAAAGCGGTGTCGTGCCACCGCACTCCATATCGCCCGACCAGCGCCTGCGACAATAAGGTCGCAGCTCCTTATATTCCACCCCCGGGCAATGCCCGCGGACCTTGGATGAATCTAGGTTGCCGGATGTTAGATGAAGTGCTCTGATGCAGGTGCAAATCCCATTCAGTCGCCATGATCAAAGAATTCAGAGACTTCATCCTCAAGGGCAACATGCTGGACCTCGCGGTCGGCGTCATCATCGGTGCGTCATTCGGCAAGGTGATCACCGAATTCACGGGAGTGATCCTAGCCTTCATCAGTGCGGCCATTGGAAAGCAGGAGGTCGGCAAACTACCAGTCTGGAGAGGGGTCGACGTCGCGCCAGTCATCAACTCCTTCATCAGCCTCCTGATCGTCGGCTTCGCGCTCTTCATTGTGGTGAAGGCCTACACCGCTGCCAAGAAGCGCTTCGAAGCCCCGGTGGCGGCCAAGGATGCCCCGATCCCGGAGGACGTGAAACTCCTCACCGAAATCCGCGACCTCCTGAAGTCCCAGCAGGGAAAGGCTTGATCCCTTCCCCCGCTCCGGTGCACTCCCCGGCATGCCGCCTGAGCCCGAGCGCGAGTGCTTCGACGTCCGTGATGCCCTGCCCTTCCTGGAAGGGGAGGGCTGGCGTGCCGTGGCGAAGGACCGCCTGGAGGCCGTGCTCGGCCTGAAGCGGGTCCGCGTGATCTTCAAGGCCGCGGCGAAGTGCCCGCCCGGGGAGGAATTCCCTGCCGCCCTGGAAGGCTACGGCCTGACGGCGGAGGGCGAGGACTTTGCCAAGGCCATCCCGGCCAGCGGCCCGGTGGTGATCATGGCGAATCACCCCTTTGGCGGGGCGGATGCCATGTCACTCGGCGCGCTCTGCCACGAGCAGCGGCCGGATACCCTGATGCTGGCCAATGAAATGGCCGCCACCATCCCGGGAATCGGCCGCCACATGATCCCCTTGTCCATCCTCGGCGGCGAAGGGGCAGCCCGGAAGAACGCGCCCTCCCTGCGCCGGACCTTGGACCACCTGAAAAAGGGCGGAGCCCTGATGGTATTCCCCGCCGGGGAGGTCGCCAGCTGGATGGGCAGCGCCGTGGAGGAAAGCCCGTGGTCCCCCCACATCGCCGCGCTGGCCATGAAGAGCGGCGCGGCCCTGGTCACCGTGAAGTTCCACGGCAAGACCCCCTTCTGGTTCCACCTCGCGGGCGGCATCCACCCTCTCGTCCGCACCGCCCTGCTGCCCCGCGTGCTCCACTGCATGCGCGGCGAGACGGTCCGCTGCCGCGCCGAGCGCGTCGACCCCGCCAGCCTGTCCGGCATGGATGCGGCGGAGGCAGCGCGCTTCCTGCGCGCCCGGACCGTGGCGATGGCGGATTGAAGGCCGATGCCTCAGCAGAGAAAGCGAACCGCGGATTGCGCGGATTCCACGGATAAAGAATGGGATTCAGAATCGCGGCCGGACAGAGGCAAGCGCACCTTGCGGGTCGCTTCTCATGTCTTTGAAAATCCGTGATATCCGCGCTATCCGCGGTTCCCTTCCACTTGGATTAACTTCCCCCGCCGAGAAGTTGTCCTTGATGAAGGGAGAGGGGACTGATACCGGGCGGTGCCTGTGGCCCTCGGGCAGGCTGGCCGATTCCTACATGTGACAAGAATGTCGTCTCCTGGAAATCGACCCAGATCGCCTTTCACTGCTCTTCTATTGTTCCATTCCGGGATCAAGCGCTCCGCCCGCTCCATCGCTTCCATCGATGAAACCCACGCTTTCTTCGATTGGGCAAAAGGAACACGGTTCGCCATTCTGGCCGTGTGATTCCGTCATGAGCCCTTTACTCCAACCGATCGCCGCCCCCGCCGACCAGGCCGAGGTTCTGGCTGAGATCGCGAACCTCCAGCGCCGCGGGCCCCTCGCCTCGCAGGGCCGGCTGGACGTGTTCCTCGCCGCCGCTTGGGAGATCCCCGCGATCCTCCATGAGATCGGCCGCCTGCGCGAGATCACCTTCCGCCAGGTGGGCGAAGGCACCGGCAAGGAAATCGACCTCGACCGTTTCGATGCCAGCTACCTGCAGCTTTTCCTCTGGGACCGCGAGGCTGCCTGCGTGGCCGGCGGCTACCGCCTGGGCTGCACGGACGTGCTGCTCGCCGCCGGCGGTGCAGACGCGCTCTACACCTCCACCCTCTTCCGCTTTGAGGAGCCCTTCCTGGACTTCCTGAAGCCGGCGCTGGAACTCGGCCGCTCCTTCGTGACGCCGGAATACCAGAAGTCGATCCACCCGCTGGGCCTGCTCTGGCGCGGGATCGGCCGCTTCGTGGCGGAGCGCCCGCGCTACGCCCGGCTCTTCGGGCCCGTGAGCATCTCCAGCGACTACACGGCCACCTCCACGGAGCTGATCGTGCGCTTCCTGCGGGACCGCCGCCAGGATCCGCGGATCTCCCGCTGGGTGCACCCCATCCACCCGTACGGCGGCCTGCCGGAGGGCGTGGACATCAGTTCCTGCCTGCAATCGATCGAGGAAGTCTCCGCCGCCGTCTCCGCCGCGGAGCCGGACAAGAAGGGCGTGCCGGTCCTGCTGCGCCAGTACCTGAAGCTGAACGCCACCCTCCTGGAGTTCAACGTGGACCCGGATTTCTCCGACGTGCTGGACGCCCTGGTCCTCGTCGATCTCCGCCAGGCCCCCGCCGCCGTGCTGACCCGCTATATGGGCGAGGCAGGCTACGCGGCGTTCATGGAGGGAGCGCTTACCCTTGTGGCGTGAGCGCCAGACGCGAAGCGGCCAAAATGCCAAGTATTGAAGAAGTTCCAAGTGCCAAGGAACAGCCAACAGCCGCTCTGAGCGGCGCGTTCGGGTTCTTCCTGCCTTTTTTGGCACTTGGCACTTTTCTTCACTTGGAACTTTAAGCCCCGAAGCGACGTTTAGGGCCTCGACATGAAGCCCGTCCTGCTCGCCCTGCTGCTACCGCTCGCGCCTTTGGGCGCCTTCGCGGAGCCTGCGGCTGCTCCTGCTGCCGAGGCCCCGACCAAGGGGGTGGATGTTTCGTTGGTCGCGGAGAATGCGGCGATCGCTGCGGGGAAGAAGTTCACGGTGGGGCTGAAGATTCATCACCACCCCGGCTTCCACACCTACTGGCGGAGCCCCGGGGCCGCCGGAGTGCCGGTGGAGATCGCCTGGCAGCTGCCGGAGGGCTTCAAGGCCGGGCCGATCCAGTGGCCCTACCCGCAGCGCAGCATGATGTCGATCCACCCGGTCCACGGCTTCGAGCGGGATGTGCTGCTGATGGTGGAGATTACTCCTCCGGCCACGCTGGCCACCACGGCGGCGGAGCTGAAGGCCACGGCTTCCTGGATGGCCTGCGCGGATGGTTGTTACCCGGGGAAAAAGGAGCTCTCCCTGAGCCTCCCCGTGGCCGCGCAGGCGAGTCCGGACCCGGCCCAGGCAGGGACCTTCGCGCAGGCCCGGACCGAGCTGCCGCGCGCGCTGGAGCACTGGAAGGTGCAGCTCGTCTCCGAGCCGGACGCCGCGGAGATCCGCCTGCGCCTCAGCCCAGCCGATGACCAGGCGCTGGCCCCGGTGGACCCCTACTTCTTTTCCTCGGACGGCCAGATTTCCTCCAAGCCGGTGCAGACGGTCGAGGTGAAAGACGGCGTGATCGAAATCACCGCGCCGCGGGCCCAGTACGGGCCGAAGGTGGGCAAGAGCCTGCCGGGTGTGCTGTCGGCCAAGAGCCCCCTCTGGAAGGGCGGCCCGGCCTTCGCCCTGGTCTATCCCGGGGACGATCCGTCGGTGATGGCAGGCATGTGCCCGGACTGCGCGGAGTGAAAAAGGTGGTCCGCACAGCCCTCTGTGCGGCGAAGCAGTTCTGGCGGCTGACCATATTGGGTGCCCCCGGGAGGTTCTCCGTCTCGCCCTCTCCAAGCCGGAGTCAGCGCCAGCAAGGGTGGTTCGCAACAAGGGTCGAGCATAACTGCCCTCGGACACTGGCGGACCCAATGTGGGTGAATCGGAGCATTTCCCGGGGGCACTCGATCTCCGACAGCCCTCAGAACTGCTTCGCCGCACAGAGGGCTGTGCGGACCACCTTTTGCACCGCCCGTGCTTCACCCCGCATCCACAAAACAAAAATCCCCGCCTGCAGGACGCGGACGGGGACTTCGTAAAAGCCTTATTCGGCAGGAAAGGACTACTCCTTCGCCTTCACCTTCAGGATGCCCTGCATCTGGACGAAGTGGCCCGGGAAGGTGCAGACATACGGGTAGTCGCCCGGCTCGGTGGGAGCGGTGAAATTCAGCGTATCGCTCTCACCGCCGCCAATCAGCTTGGTGTGGGCCACGATCAGCTTCTTGGACTCCTCGTCGGCCGGGATGTAGTCGGCGGTGGGGCCGGCCTGGGAAGCCTTGGTGGCGAAGGGGACCACCGGGGTGCCAGCCTTCAGGATCACCACATTGTGACCCATCGCCATCTTCGCGATCGCGCCGGTGTGCTTGAAAGTCAGGGCGACCTTCTCGCCCGCCGTCACGGTCAGCTCCTTGGTGCTGTACTGCATCTGGTCATTGCCAGTCAGCTCCAGCTTCTTGTCTTCGGCCATGGCCGGTGCCACGAGGCAGACGGCGGAGAGGGTCAAAATCAGTTTCTTCATAGAGTGGGAACGCGTGAGGTACGCCGGGAAAGTGAGAGATCTTTCACCCACGGGCAACACTCCAATCTGCACTTAATTTTCCAATCGCAGCCGCATCAGGTCCGGAATCCGGCGATCTCCGCCAGCACCATCGTGCCCAAGGCGACCGGCGGCAGGGTCAGGATCTGGCCGCCCATGAACCAGGCCACGCTGAGCCACATGGCCCGCGTGGTCGGCTGCCCGTCCCGCTTCTCCACGGCAGGATTCGCCAGCGCATCCAGCCAGGCGAAGGCCGCGATGGAGAGCAGGGCCGCGGCCCCGCTAATCCAGCAGCGCGGTGCCAGGTCCACGCAGTAGATCGCGGAGCGGAAGTCGCTCAGGCAGACCCACAGCACCGCCACGCCGAAGCCCGGGGACATCCACAGCAGCATCCGCAGGATCCCGAACTGCGTTGTGCGGGGCCGGCTTAGCGGCGCTGTTCCTGCGCTTTCAGAGAGGTCTTCCGGAGTCATGGGGACGGGCCTTTCCCGGTGGTCAGGAGTTAGATGTTAGGCAGCCTTCCGGGCATCCGAAAAGCACCCATGCGCGCTTTCACGCTGAATTTTCCAGTGACGTTTCCGGAACCACCGGATCTCCGGAAAGTCTTTGTACTGACTAGCTTTCCCCTCGCCAAAATAGCGCTTTATGACTAGCTTCAGGGAGTTTTAAAAAGATCGCCCCTGCTTTTGGCATGGGCCATGCTCAACCCGCCCCCGACCAATCCGCCGCACCATGAAGAAAATCGAAGCGATCATCAAACCATTCAAACTCGAGGAAGTGAAGGAAGCCCTCGCCGAAGTCGGCGTGCAGGGCATGACCGTCACGGAAGTCAAAGGTTTCGGCCGCCAGAAAGGCCACACGGAGATCTATCGCGGCTCCGAATACACGGTGGACTTCCTGCCCAAGGTGAAGATCGAAATCGTGGTGGACGACGCGCAGAAGGATTCCGTGGCGGAAGCAATCGTGAAGAGCGCGAACACCGGCAAGATCGGCGACGGCAAGGTCTTCATCTCCACCATCGACGAAGCGATCCGGATCCGCACCGGCGAGACCGGTTCCTCCGCCGTGGCGGTGAACTGAGCACTTGGCCTTCCTTAAACCTTTCCCAAACAAGAGCCCGGCTTCCGCAAGGACGCCGGGTTTTTTGTTTTCCCAGATCCATAGTTCCCAATTCGGGAACTATCTGCTTGCTCCTCCTCGCTTGCGTGGCAGAGTGTCGGCGGAATCAATGCGAGTGATAGCGCTGAAAACCCTGCGCGGATTTTGGGAACGCCATGCCGGTGCAGAGCAACCGCTGAAAGCTTGGTACAAGGAAGCTTCCCATGCCCGTTGGAACGGTCCCGGTGACATCAAAGAGCGCTATCGCTCGGCCGATTTCATCCCCGGCAACCGGGTCGTCTTCAACATCAAAGGCAATACCTACCGTCTCATCGTCAAGATCCACTACAATCAAGGCTCGGTCTTCATCCGCTTTGTGGGAACCCACGCGGAATATGACAAAATCGATGCCGGCACCATTTGAGCGACGCCATGAAACCGAAGATCATCAAGACCGAGAAGGAGCACGAAGCGGCGCTCGCCCGGGTCGAGTCACTGATGGATGCCGAACCTGGCTCCAAGCAGGAAGAGGAGCTCGAAATCTGGTCGCTCTTGGTTGAGCATTACGAAAAGGAGCACTTCCCGATCGAAGACCCCGATCCGATCGAGGCCATCCTCTTCCGCATGGATCAACTCGGCCTTCAGCAAAAGGATCTGGCCAAGTTCATGGGGCCGAAGAGCAAGGTTTCGGAAGTTCTCAACAGGAAGCGGCCGCTAAGCCTAGCCATGATCCGGGCGCTTCACGATCATCTCGGGATCCCGGCGGAATCACTGATCCGCCAAGTTCGCGTCCCGGCAAAACGTCGCGGTGGCGCTCATGCCAAGCCCCGGGCTACAGCCAGGAAGTGACGGCTACGGTCTTGAGCCTTCTCTCGAGTAAGATCGTTCCCATCCGCCTACACGGCCCCCTCCGCAACACCCTTGGCGTTGCCATCCCCCCGAAACACAAAACCCGGGGCACCTCTCGGCAACCCCGGGCTTTGTCGCGAAGTCCGTTAGGACCCGCTGTTAGATAACTCGACTCACGGCAGCGTTACGATCGCGCTGGCCGCGGCGGGCAGGTCCGGGCGCTCGTCCAGGGTCTTGCGGATCGCGGCTTCGTTGCGCTCCACCTTGCCGGAGAAGGCTTCCTTGCCGTTGACCACCACCTTCACCTCTTGCTCCAGGTCTAGCAGGGCATCGGAAAGCCGGAGTTCGGTCTTGGCCGGGACATCGCCGGTGAGCGTGATGGTCTGGCCCTCCACCTTCGCCTCGATCTTCTGGCCCGCCTTGGCCGCGGCGGCATCCGGGATCTTCAGCCAGTAGAAGCGGTCGTGGGTCACGTCATCCTGCAGCCAGATGATCTTCTTCGGCCAGGTGTTGCGGCTGAACTTGCCCATCCATGGCACGGACTCCGCGTCCTTCAGGTTCATCCAGTGCGGCAGGCCTTCGTAGACGCGGCCCAGGTGGACATAGCCACCGGGATCGGCCTTCTCCATCTCATCCATTTTGGCGATGCGCTCGGCCACGATCTTGTTCCGGTTGTAGGCGGAGTCCGCGCCGCCCACGAACATGCCGAGCGGCAGGTTCCGCACGCCGTCGAGCTGCGCGTCGTTCGGGTGACCGGCCATCATGGAGGCCGCGGCGAAGCTGTCCGCCATGCGCGGAGCGAGCTGCCACACGCCATCACCGCCGGCGGAGTAGCCCATCAGATAGACCTTGTCCGGGTTCACGCCGCGCAGGGCCACGTAGTCCTCGATCAAGCGCTGGAACATCGGGTCGATGTGTGCTTCGTGCCACAGGTTCCAATTGTTTGTGGGGGCGCGGGGCGCGATGTAGTAGCCCTCCGCCGGCTGATAGAGTTTGATCTGGTTCTGCCACTGCTGGTCATTCGTGGCTGCCGGGGCGCCGCCGCCACCGTGCATGGAGATCCACAGGCTGTGCTGGCCATCCGGCGCTTCACCGAAGGTCTTCTCGAGCCAGCGCATCGTCTTGTCGCCGATGCTCAGGGACTTCTTGTCCATCTCGTCCTTGCGCTCCTCGCGCAGCTTGGCCAGGCGCTCGCCCGTGATCTTCGCCGCGACGGCCGCGGCTTGATCCTTGGTCAGCGGGCCGGAGGCTGGAATGTCCATCGCCGTGGCATCCGGAGCGGCGCACACCGGGGTGGGCGCGGGGACCACTGCCATCGGCTCGCCCAGCTCATTCCACAGCACATCCACCGTCGGCTCGGCGCCCTCGAAGGGGCCGAAGACGCGCTCGCGGGTCACGCCATCCACCGTGAAGCGCAGCTTCAGCTTGCTGCCCGGCTTCAGCGGGAAGCGCGGCATGTCATTCATGTCGGAAGTGCCGGCGCGGGTCTCGCCCGTGCCGATCTCCTTGCCGCCTTCATCCAGCGCCATCACCTTCGCGATCACGCGGTCCGGCTTGCCGGTGCCGAAGAGGCGCACGCCCACATAGGCCAGCTCCGTCGGTGCTCCCGGTGCCTTCGCGTAGCGTGCGGTCACGCTCACGCCGCCCACTTCCTTGCTGGCGGGGTTCCAGACCATCGGGAAGGGATGGTCGCCCTGCTTCCAGGAAGTCGCATAGATCCCGTACTTCGGCTCGCTGGCCTGGCCGGCATCGTTCACGAACCAGCCGCGGTTCAGGCCTTCCTTGTCGTACTCATCCGCGCCGGTGAAGTACCACTTCCCGCCGTCCCAGATCTCCGTCCAGGTGTGGTTGCCGCGCTCGTTCGCCCACAGCGGGGTGCCCGCGGCGCGCGCCGGGATGCCCACCGCGCGGCAGGCATCCACCAGGATGATCGAAAGCCCGGTGCAGGTCGCCTTGCCGATTGCCGCGGATTCGGAGGGGCTCTGGTTCGGGGCCTTGCGGCCGGTGTTGTAGTGGACGTTGACGATCTTGAAGAACTCCCGGTTCAGCGCCTGCGTGGCCTCCGTGGCCGTCTTGGCGTCCTTCACGATCGGGCGCGCCTTCTCGATGAAATCCTTGCGCCAGGCCTCGCGCGTCTCGTCGAAGACCGCGTAGGGCAGCACGTCGTTCAGGAATATGTCCTCCGGCACATCCTTGGCCCAGGGGAACTCCGTGCGCGCCTGGAAGGCCAGGTCGAGGTTCTCGGTCAGGAAGGCCGAATCGAGCTTCTCGCGGTCCTTGGCCGGCATGTTGTCGGTCAGGAAGCGCGCGGCCTTTTCGCCCGCCTCCCCGTGCTTGGTTTTCGCCGCGGCGATGAAGTCATCGACCGGCGCGGCGAGGGCGCTTCCGGTCAGGATTAGAGGGAGCAGGAGATATTTCACGTCGGGCAGGCTAGCGGCGCGGCGGGGGGTTAAAACTCTAAATTTCAAACTCCAAAATCCAAGGAAGGGACCGATCCGACGGATTCGTCTAATCGGACGGATCTCTGCCCCCTCGCCAGCTGAGCCTGGGTTTTTCAGCGCGGAAGCGGGCGGATCATGCCAGACCCAACTGGAGCGCCAGGCTCCAGCCTGGCCGAAGTGATCCTAAGGGCTGGCACCACCCGCGGCTTCGGGGGATGCCGCAACACCGTGGCATGCGGTGGCACGCACAGGGGCCGCTCGTGATGGCAGCCGCGAGGGACCGTTCAGCCAGGCTAGAGCCTGGCGCTCCCAGGCACTTGGCGTTCCCAGCCCTCATCCCAGCGCCCCGTGCGCTGCCTTCACCGCCGCTACGTGCGCGGCGATCCGCGCCTGCAGGCAGTTCGCGCTGGGGGTCTCGAAGGTGAAGGAGACGGGGCAGCCGCGCTTGGCCAGGAAGATCGCCTCGGGCCAGTTCTGCGGCATGTCCGCTTCCGGGACGTGGTAGATCCAGCCGGTGGAGCGGATGTCGTGGCCATCGATCACCGCACCGGGCTCGGGCGGGAACCAAGGCTGCACCGCTTCCAGGATGGAGGCGGCGCGGCTGGGGCAGTCCTCGCCCAGGTTGATCTCGTAGAAGTAGAAGCCGCTGGTTTCCCAGTCCTCGTGCAGGGAGACAAAGAGCCGCGGGCAAGGCAGCCCTTTCAGCCAAGCGGAGTGGGCCCGCGCCTCACCGCTGCGCAGGGTCAGGTAGTCGCGGTTCAGGTCCAGGCCCTGCGCATTCTCCCGGGTGCCCGCGGCCAGGCCGGTGGGATTTAGGGCCGGGCAGAGCAGCCAGGAACCGTGGTCCAGGAAGCCGGAGCGCAGCAGCTCCAGCACCGCCTGGGGGCCCGCCGGTTCATCGCCATGGATGCCCGCGGAGAGATAGACCGGTGGCGCTTCCCCATCCTCTAGCCGCTCCCAGGCCAGCAGTGGACCGGCGGGGGTCTCGCAGAGCTGGCGGCAGGTGAAGCCCTTCGACGCGGCCACTTCACCGAAGCTGGCGAGAAAACTTGCGAGATCGAAGGAGGCGGCGGCGGACATGGCGCTTCCTTCAGGTCTTCTGGGCCCCGCCCTTCATGCGGTGGATGACTACTGGCACGATGAAAATCAGCAGCGTGAGTGCCGAACTGCCCAGATCGAAATACTTGCTCTCCAGAAACTCGCGCACGGCATTCCCGGCCGGCAGCAGGTGCCGCGGGATGCTGAGCAGCAGCTTCACCCCGAGCAGCGCGATGACGACGTAGGCGCAGGTCTCCAGGAAGGGATACTTGTGCATCAGCTTCACGAAGCCCTGCGCCGCGAAGCGCATCGCCAGGATGCCTAGGAAGACCCCGATGCAGACGATGATGACATTCGAGGGCGGCGGGAATTGCTCCTCATTCTGGGTGAAGGCGGAGGCCGCGAACACGTTGTCCATGGAGAAGGCGAGGTCCATCACCTCCACGGCGACCACCGTGCCCCAGAAGCGCCCGAAACGCCCGAGCGTATTCCGATACAGCCAGTTCCCTTCCTTGAGCAGCCCGCCCGCTTCCTCGTCCCCGGACGCGTCGCGGGTGAAGTGCCCCCAGGCCAGATAGAGCAGGTAGAGTCCGCCCACCGGCTCCAGCCACCAGATGCTCAGCAGCATGTTCACCAGCACCAGGCACAGGCCGCGGAAGAAGTAGGCTCCGAAGATCCCGTACTTCAGCGCCTTGCCCTGCTGCTCCTTGGGCAGCCGCATGACCATGGTCGCCAGCACCGCGGCATTGTCCACCGACAGTACTCCCTCGATGATGATCAGGATTAAGATCACCAACAGACCGGCGGAGGGGTCGGAACCCAGGATCGTGTGGATATCCATGCGGCTGGAAAGACTCGCCACGGTTTCGTTTGAAAGGGCTTCGCTCAAGCCCGATCTGCAATCTGCGGAGAACTTCGGAATTCAGGCCCGGGCCGCCAGCCAGTCCAGCACCTGGTGCCGGTAGCGGAGCGGCAGCGAGTAGTGGCCCTCGCCCTCGATCCAGTGGCCCTCCGCGCCGGGCACCCGGGCGGCCAGGCGCTTGGCGGCCTCGCAGGGCAAATTGTTGTCAGCGGTGCCGTGCCAGAAGGCCACCGGCACCCGGATCTCCTCCGGCGCGAAGTCCCAGGGCTCCAGATAGAGCTCCCCATCCGCCAGCACGGCGGGCGCGCCGCTGCGGATGGCCTCCAGATAGCTGCGGGTTTCCTCCTCCCAGGTGCCGTGCTCGGCGATGGCGCTGCGGTCGCTGTCCGGGATGCTCCGCATCACCCAGGACATCGGCGCACGGTGGGAACCGCGGCGGACCATCCAGGCGCTGACCCCCAGGAAGGCCGGCATGACCGCCCGGCGCAGGCGCTTGAGCCCGGCGGCGAAGCGGTAGGCCCAGTGCATGTGCGCCTTGTCCTCCGCGCTGCCCAGTGGTGGCGCGCCGCAGAGCACCGCGGCGGCCCGCACCCGCTCCGGCAGGGCAGCCGCCGTGGCTAGGATGTACGGGCAGCCGCCGGAGATCCCGAAAAGCCGGAAAGTCCCGATGCCCAAGGCATCCGCCAGTCCCGCCACATCCGCCGGCCAGGCACCGAAGCCGCGGCCCGGCAGCGGATCGGACAGGCCGATCCCCGGGCGGTCCGGCGCGATGATCCGCAGGCGGCGCGCTATCCCGGCCTCGTGCAGGATCTTGCCGTGGAAGCGGCTGCTCGGCCAGCCGTGGAAGAAAAACACCGGCTCGCCCTGCGGATCGCCATAGTCGCCGTAGCCGATCTTCCGGCCATCCGGCAGGCTCACCTGTTGGTCCTCTTTCATTCGCTGTTAGGCTGGCAGGTTTCCGCAGCGCGGCGCTTCGATAATTTCAATGGATCATCGTTTCAGGCGATGATGGCGCGTTCACTTCACTTGCGCTCCAGGATCTCCACCTCGTAGCCATCCGGATCGGTCACGAAGGCCATCTTGCGGTCGCCGCTGGAGAATTTCTCGCGCCAGCCGCCGGGCCAGATCTCGATGCCGGCCTTCTCCACGCCATCGCAGTATTCGATGATGTCCGGCACGCCCAGGCAGGTGTGCATCAGATCCTCGGGGCACTTGTCGGTGTAGTCGGGGGAATAGCAGAGCTCCAGGAAGACATCGTTCCCCGGCAGCTCCAGAAAGGCGAGCTGGTTGCCCTGCGGCGAGTCCTGGCGGCGGGCCTCCTGATAGCCGAGTTTCTGGTAGAAGGCGATCGAGCGGTCGATATCGGCCACGCGGATGCGGGTGTGGAGGAATTTGATCATGGCGCGGGGAATGTGGACGCTGTGCATCGCTTTGCAAAGTCAGCGCATGCAACAACACAATCATCATCGCCTATTGGCGGCCCGCGGAAAGCCGTGCTAGGGGTGAGATGTCATGAAAAACATCGTTGCTGCCGTCGATTTCTCGAATGCCACCCCCGGCGTGCTGGAGGCCGCCGCGCAGCTGACCAAGGCCTTCGGCGGGGCCCTGCATGTCTTGCACGTGGTGGAGCCGGAGCCGAGCTACACCGCCTACGGCTTCACGCCGGATGAGTTCCCCGCGATCCACCTTTTCCAAGAGGAAGCCCGCAAGCGCGCGACCAAGCGCTTGAATGAACTGCTGGCCACGGTCTCCGGCGAGATCCCGAATACCACTGTGCATCTGGCGGAGGGCAGCCCGCTGCACGCGGTGCTGGACTACGTGAAGAAAAATGGCGGGGACTTGGTGGTCGTCGGCTCGCATGGTCATGGTGCGATGGCTTCTCTCCTGCTCGGCAGCGTGGCGGAGGGGATGGTGCGGAAGGCGGTGGTGCCGACTTTGGTGATTCCCGCGGGGCCGGAGAAGTGAGGGTGATATGAGCCAGCGGAAGGATAGACAGGAGAGGAGGGATCGCGAGTTGCGGATCCAGAAGCAGATTCTGCACGGCTGGATCAAGAGCGCGGATGAAATCCCTGCCGATGCTGCGCCCACCGATCCGGACCTGCTGCCGCGAGGCATGTATAACCCGTGGCCGAACTACTTTCAGGACAAGGTCTTCCAGTGCAAGGACTGCCATGCCATGGGCGTGTGGAAGGCGGAGAAGCAGCGGATCTACTTTGAGAAGACGGCAGCGCATCCGGATGAGATTCCGGTGCGCTGCCGGCCGTGCCGGATCAAGGAGCGCGAGCGCAAGGCGGAGGCACGGCGGCGGGCGGGGCATGGGGATGCGTGAGCGGTTGGGTTTGACCGCCGTCTCCGTCGCGGGTCTCCTGCTGCCGTGAAGATTACCCTCTGCTACCGGGAAGACCGCCTCGGCGAGGCGTGGACTGATGCCTTTGCCGGGCTCGATGAAGTGCGGATCGTGGAAGGCGATATCTGCCAGCTGCCTTGTGACGCGGTGGTGAGTCCCGCGAATTCCTTCGGCTTCATGGATGGCGGGCTGGACCATCTCTTGTCGGAACGTTTCGGCTGGGACCTGGAGAAGCGGGTCAAGAAGGAGATCCAAGCGCGGCCGATGCGCGAGCTGCTGGTAGGCGAGGCCATGATTGTGCCGACGGATGATGTACGCGTGCCGTGGTTGATCTGCGCGCCGACCATGCGGGTGCCGATGCGGATCAAGACGAGCGTGAACGCTTACCTCGCGATGAAGGCAATCCTGATCGCGGCGATGTCCCACAAGGAGGAGATCGAGATCGGGCACGTGGCCGTGCCGGGATTGGGCACCGGTGTCGGCCACTTGGCACCGGAAGTGGCTGCCGCGCAGATGGCGAAGGCCTATCGCGAGGTGATCCGCGGTGAGAACAAGGAGCCAGGAAGTTTCAACGAGGCCCAGCGGATGCACTTGGATCTGAACCGGACGGCAATGTTGTACGATTGAGGTAGCGCGCTTCGAAAGCTCCGATCGGGGCGGCCGGTTGATAGCCCAGGGTAAGCGAGCGATAGCGAGCGCAACCCTGGGTACGGTGCTAAGATCCGCGCCCTGAAGGGGCGCAGGTGGTGGTGTTATTCTCCACGTGTTCCCACCCGCGGCCTCCCGGGCCCCCTTCAGGGGCCGAATACCTCTTCGTCCGGAACCCAGGGTTGCGCGAGCTAGGGCTCGCTTACCCTGGGCTATCTACCTGCCGCCCCGTTCGGGGCTCTTGAGTCCCGCTTGCCAGCACCCGTTGGTCGACCGAAGATCCAGCGCGTGAGCATGCTTTCCAAAATCGCCTGCCTCCTCCTTGTCGCTGCGGGTCTCGCCAGTGCCGAGGACCAGCGCTTCCAATTCGAGCGCCCGCTGATGGGCACGCGCTTCGCGATCACTTGCTACGGCGAGGACGAAGCCGCGGCGAAGAAGGCCGCGGAGGATGCCTTCAAGGTGGGCGAGGAGATCAATGCCATCGCCTCCGACTACCTGCCGGACAGCGAGCTGATGAAGCTGAAGCCGGGTGAAGCCACGAAGGTCTCACCACTCTTCGCCGAGTTGTTAGATGCTTCCTTCATCAAGGCGCGGGAGACGGAAGGCTGCTTCGATCCCACGCTCGGTCCGCTCACGAAGCTATGGCGGGAGACGCGCAAGACGCAGAAGCTGCCCGATCCCGAAACCCTAGCAAAGGCACGTGCATCCTGCGGTTGGCAGGATGCGGAGTGGAATGGGCAGACCTCTACGATCCTCTTGAAGAAGCCCGGCATGCAGCTCGATCTCGGCGCGATCGCCAAGGGCTTCACCGCGGACAAGATGTTTGCGGTGATGAAGGACCATGGCTTCCCGCGGAGTTGCGTCGCGGCAGGTGGTGACCTGCGCATGGGCGATCCACCGCCGGGTCGCACCGCATGGCGGGTGGGCTTGCAGACCTTCGATACGGAGAAGCCGGAGGAAGTGGTGGAGTTGGTGAATTGTGCGGTGTCCACTTCCGGGGACCTGCACCAGTTTGTGGAGATCGATGGCAAACGCTACTCACACATCATCGATCCGAAGACCGGGCTCGGCATGACCGAGCATGTGGCGGTGAGTGTGATCGCGCCGATGGGGGTGATCGCGGATGCGCTGGATACTGCCGGTTGCGTGGCCGGTGCGGAGAAGGCGGAGGCGATGGGGATGAAGTTCGGTGCCACGCGGGTAGTGGTGAGGACTGCCTCCAAGCATTGAATCGTGCCCCGGAGAACACCATGATCGTAGGGCTTATTCGTGCATTCCTATGGATCGTGCTGGTTGTGGCTGTGTTGGGGGAAGTCCTGGTGTGGATGGCCCGTCTGGGTTCCACTCGCGCCGGAGGTGAGCCCATCAGTTGGGATCAAGCTGTGGAGGTTGCATTCACGATCTCCGCCTTCATCACTCTCGGAACCATGCTGCGGGAAGCCGCACCCCTCATCCTCGAGCCCCGGCGTCGGGCGCTGGAACACATTGTGGCCTCTCCGCGAATTGTCCGCTACGCAGCAGTCGCGGGTGGAAGTTTCTTTGGTCAGGCCTGCGTGGCTTTCTGGTCAGCCTTCAGCCAAGGTGGCCTGACTACAGAAGACGTCATCTTCTGCGCGCTTCCCTTTACCCTCGGCGTCCTGGCCATTGGCTCATGCTTGCTGCTGGTTCACTTCGCAAAGCTCCGCGCCTAGGGCGGGTGAAAAGGTGGTCCGCACTACTTGTTGTGCGGCGAATGGTTCCCGGCAGCGGATGAAGACCGGGGGCCCCCGGGTGCGGGCTCGCGAAGGGTTACCGGGGCGTGGTGAGCATAGGATACGGCTGCGATTTGTGAGCACTCCGCAGATCGGTCCACCGGGAGTTGGATGAGAAGTAGACCTGGGCCCGCACTGAGCAGCCGCGAGAGGGTGAATCAGAGCCTACTCGGGGGCACTGGGTAGTGTCCGCTGCCGGGTACCATTCGCCGCACAACAAGTAGTGCGGACCACCCTTTTGCCGCCAGATGTTGTCGGCCGTGATCCTCGTCCAAGCCTACCCCATCTTCGCCCGCTTCCTCAAACCATCCAGCACCCTTTCCGCGAGCGGTGAGATCTTCCCTCTCCACGCCGCGGCGATGATCAGCTCCGGGCAATCGGGAATCTCCCAGGCCTGCGTGCCCTTCGGAAAGCTGATCCCCGGCGCCTTGATGCTGAGACCGGCACCGAAGCCACCGGCGACATACGCATGCACCAGCTCCAGCGAGTTCACCTCGATCCGAGGGTTCCATTCGAGACGCGCCTTCGCCAGGCCCTTCGCGAAGATCCGCGCGAGTGCCGTGTCGGAGGAAGGCCGGATCAGCGGAAACTCCACCGCCATCCCGTGCATTCCGGATTTCACCGGCTTGTAGGCGGCGGGCAGCAGCAGCACCAGCGGCATGGAGATCAGCACCTCGGTGCGGATCCCGGAGGGCGGGCGGGACTCCAGCTCACAGACCGCGAAGTCCACTTCCTCCCGCTCTAACAAATCAAAGGCGCCGCGCTGGTCGGTATCCACCAGGCTGAGCTCCAGGTCGGGCTTCTCCTTGCGCAGGGCGGCGAGCACATCCGGCAGATGCCGCCGGATGATCGTGGCCGGGGCGGCCAGACGCAGGCGGCTTGCCGCCCGGCCCGCGATCCGCGCGGCCACGTCCGGCAGGGCGACGAAGAAGGGCGAGAGGAAATTGTACAGGTCTTCCCCCGCCGGGGTCAGCTTGAAGGGCCGGCGCTGGAAGAGCCGCACGCCGAGCTGTTCCTCCAGCAGCGCGATCTGCCCGCTGATGGCCGGCTGCTGGATGCCGTAGGGCATGCTGCGCGCCGCCGCGGTGATGCCGCCATGGCGCGCGACATGATAGAACAGCTCGAGGTGGTGGAGATTCGGCGTCACGCCTGCCATTCAAGCGCTCCCAGCGCCGCGGGCACGCAAAAACCAAAGCTTCATCAATCCTTCATTCGGCGGTGTTCGCTGCGAAGGTCACGTTGCTGATCTTGGCCTGGCTCAGGGCGTCCATCACATCCACCACCCGCTGGTAGCGCGCCGTCTCATCCGCGATCACGGTGATCAGCAGCTGCGACTGGCTGGAATCGGAGGCCTCCTTCAGCGCCTTCAGGCTGTGGGCCAGCTGCTTCAGCTCCGTGGCCTCCGGGCTGTCGAGCGGGTCATCATTCAGGGCCACCTGGCCGTCGTCCGCGATGGTGATGGCGACTTCATCCGGCATGCTGAGGCCCTCCCGTCCGCCGGGCAGACGGGTATTATGGGACTTCTCGATCTGGAGGTCCCCCGCCTTCACCATGAAGAAGAGCAGGATCACGAAGACCACATCGATCATCGGCGCGATCTGGAAGCCGAGGTTGACGGAGCCATTGTTGGAGTAGCGGCGAAGGCGGCGGCGGGTTCTCATGACGAAGGGAGCCGGGACTTTTCCACCGGCCTGTCATGCATAAGCGAAGACGCGCCGGGAAGGCAAGCTTCCAGCAGGCTTTCCCACGCCCCGGGCCCGTGCTAGCTTCCCGCCATGGCGGAGGACGAGCAGGGCATCATCACCGTGGCCTACGATGGCGAGTGCCTGCTGTGCAGTGGCAGCATCCGCTTCATGGCGGAGCGGGATCGCCACAAGCGCCTGCGCTTCGTGCCCTTGCAGACGCCGCTGGGCCGCGAGATGGAGGCCAAGGCGGGCACGGGCAGCCTGAATTCCGTGCTGATGGAGCTGGGCGGGCGGGTCTATTCCCGCTCGGAAGGCCTGCTGGTGGTGGGTCGCGCGCTCGGTGGCATCTGGGCGCTACTCGCCCGGATCGGCGGGATCGTGCCGCGCCGCTGGCGGGACAAGCTCTACGACTGGATCGCCGCGAACCGCTACCGCTGGTTCGGCAAGAAGGACGTCTGCTCGCTGCCTTCCGGGGCCGTGCGCGAGCGGCTGCTGGATGGCGAGCAGGTTTGACAGGCCCGGCGGCGGCACCTTTCCTCCCGGAGTGTCGCCCGAGCAGAAGCAGGACTTCGCCTACGCTTTCCTGAGCATCCTCTTCGAGGGCGCGCCTTTCATCCTGCTCGGCACGCTGATCAGCGGCTTCATCGATATCTATCTGCCCTCCGGCACGATGGATCGCCTGCTGCCGAAGAAGAGGCTGCCCGCCGTGCTCGTCTGCGGCCTGCTGGGGATCATCCTGCCGGTCTGCGAATGTGCGGTGGTGCCGGTGATCCGGCGTCTGGTGAAGAAGGGGCTGCCGGTCTCCTGCGCGCTGACCTACATGCTGGCCGCACCGATCGTGAATCCGATCACGGCCTTCAGCACTTGGAAGGCCTTTGGCGGAAAGATGATTCTGGCCGGGTCCGAGCATTCCACCAATTTCGTGATCACCGCTTCACGGCTTGGCCTCGGCTATCTGGTTGCCGTGGCAGTGGGGCTGATCGTGCTGCGGATTCCCCTGAGGCACGTGCTCCGCCAGCGCCTGCTCGACAGCCTGGAGAAAGAGGAGCCCGGGCGTGAGCACGAACATGTACATCGGCACGATCACGATCATGACCACATGCATGGTGAGCATGATCACAAGCACGGGCATGGCTGCTGTGGGCATGACCACAATCACGACCACGGGCATCACCATGACCACGATCACGGTAATGGCGACAACCGCCTAATCGCAGCCTTCCGCTCGGCGATGCGGGACTTCGTGGATGTCGGTGTTTACTTCTCCATCGGCATCGCCATCACCGCGCTCTTCAATACCGGCATCGCCCCCGGCGCGAAGTGGCTGGGCACCCTCGCCGATAGCCCGGTGGGATCCCCGGCGGCCTTGATGCTGCTGGCCTTCGTGCTCAGCCTGTGCAGCACCTCGGACGCTTTCATCGCGGCCACCCTGGCGAAGTTCACCTACGGCGCGAAGCTGGCCTTCCTGGTCTTCGGGCCGATGCTCGACGTGAAGTTGCTCTTCCTGTATCAGACGGTGCTGAAGCCGCGCTTCATCCTCTTCCTGGCGCTTGGCCTCTTTGTCGGTATCGGGGCCTTGGCCATCGGCTGGCAGAACATCATCCTGCTCCTGAGTCCATGAAGCCCATCGTCCAGCGCGTGCTTTCCTCGCTTGCCCTGACGGCTTGGGGCGGAGTGATGATCTACTTCTACGCGACGAAGCTCATCGCCAAGTATCTGGCGCCGGACTTCCATCCGCTGCTGCTGGCCGGGGGACTCGGCCTGATCGTGGTCGGGCTTTTCAATCTGCTCACCGCCGGCCAATCGGCCTCCTGTGGCCACGACCATGGGCCCGAGGACACCCACGATCACGAGAGCCTGGACGTGAACCCGATCGCGGCCTTCCTGATCTTGGTGCTGCCGCTCGGCTTCTGCGTGGCGAATACGAAGCACGAATTCTCCACCGGTGCGCTCGCGGCGAAGGGTCTGTACGAGGCACCCGCAAAGAAACTTCCCGCGCTGGAATCCCTCCTCCCACAGCTCACGCGCGATGTCGTGGAGCAACAGCACCCGAAGAACAAGGAGGGCTTCCACGAGTTCAGCCTGATCGAACTCAACTTCAGCACCGGGGACCCGGAGATGCGCGGGCTGCTGGAAGGCATGATGGTGGAGACCGAGGGCCGGATGGTGAAGGACCCGGAGGGTGGCGCGAAGCAGCGGCGGCTTTACCGCATGTTCATCACCTGCTGCGCCGCGGACAGCCAGGCCATCCCCATCATCGTGCGCTTCAAGGACGAGGTTCCGCAGGTGAAGGAGAATACTTGGATGAAGCTCTCCGGCCGCATGAGCTTCCCGGAAGAGGGCGCGGGTCCGATCCCAGTGCTGACCGTGGATTATGCCCAGGAAGGCACCCCGCCGCCGGATGAGGCTTTCATGCGCGGGAAGTTTGGAGGGAGGTAGGGAGCAGCGACCTCATTGCCACGGCATCGATCGCTCCTTCACGGCCGGAGATCGGCGTCAGCAAGGTGGTCCGCACTGCTTGCTGTGCGGTGAATGGTACCCGGCAGCGGACGGAGACGAGATGCCCCCGGGTGCGGGTCCGCGGAAGGTTACCCGCGCGTGGCGACCATAGGATTGGGCTGCGGTTTGCCGACACGACCGCAAATTTGTCCACCGGGAGGTGCGGGAGGAGAGGGAAACCTGGGCCTGCACTAACCAGCCGGGAGAGGGTGAGTCAGAGCGTGCCCGGGGGCACCGGGTGGAGTCAGCTGCCGGGTACCACTCGCCGCACAGAGGGCTGTGCGGACCACCTTTTTGCCCCCGGTTAGGCAGCACCTTTCGCTTAGCCAAGCGCCATTCGTTCCATCTCCTTATGGCCGCAAATCCCCCTCAATGCCAATGTCCTGCGGATGACCCGTGACAGAGCCGATCAGGATCTTCGCCATCGCCACGAGCTTGCCGTCCTTCACGTCCCAGTAGTGGACCTTCTCCGGATGCACGCGGATCAAAGTCAGGTTCGGGTCGCTCTGGCCCTGCGGGAACCAAGTCTTCACCAAGTTCGTCCACAGGTCGTGGATCTTGTCGATGTCGCGGCTGATCTCCGCGGTGCCGTAGACGGCGAGGTACTCGTGCTTCGAGTTGTTGCAGAAGACGAGCTGCACCCGCGGATCGACGAGAATCTGCGCATTGTGAATGCTGTCCGCGCCGCTGAAGAACCAAACCGAGCCGTCGTGATCCACATCCTGGACCTGCATCGGGCAGAGATGGGGCGGGACTTCGCCGATGTTGCTGGCGAACATGCAGGTCTTCGACTGCTCGACGAGGTCGCGCATCTTTTCCACCGCTTCGGTGGAGACGAGGTTTTGAGTCATTCCCATGGCAGTAGGACGCTCGCCCGCCTCCAAGCGCGGTCAAAGGAAAGTTTGTCTACCTCCAACCCTTCCTGTCTTCCCCTTGGCCCTTGGGACTTCTTCTCCACTTGGCCCTTTCTCCGGTACAGCGATCAGCCCGTGATGAGTCGGAGGAGATCGACCACGGGCTGATAGGGGAGGCCTGCGCCTAACGGTTGTATTGGTTGGGGGGGATATTCCGGGGGAACGGGGCGATCTTGGCCCGCCGCGCCCGGTTCGTAAATGGAACGAAAGGTGTAGTGACCCTTCCTTTCCAAAAGCGCACGAATCCTGCACAAACCGGTATGGCAAGCGCGACCGGAAGTCCGGCAACGATGGCAGCGGACACCACAGGGTGGTTCCGCACTGCCTTCGCGCGCAGTGTCGACGCCATGGCCCTGCTAGACGGGGCCACCGGCCAGGTGATCCTGGCGAATGAGGCCGCGGCCCGTTCAGCGGGCTATGCCGATCCGGAGTCGATGATCGGGGCTTTCGCCGGCGGCCATGCGCCGGAGTTCCAGCCGGATGGCCGGCGCTCGGACGCGGTGATGGCGGAGAAGATCCGGCAGACCCTGGAGACCGGCAGCCAGCGCTTCGAGTGGCAGGTGCTCGCGCCGGATGGTTCCGTGACCTACCACGACGTGGTGGCCACCGCGATCCCCGCGGAAGGCCGCACCCTGATCCTGGCCACGGCGCGGGACATCGCGGAGCACAAGCGCACGGAGGATGAGCTGCGGCTCTCCGGCAGCCGCTGGCTGCGCGCCTTCGAGCAGAGCCCGGTGAGCATGCAGGTCTTCGCGCCGGATGGCACCACGCTGCAGATCAACCGGGCCTACGGAAAACTCTTCCAGATCACGCTCGAAGAACTGCGCGGCTACAGCCTGCTGAAGGACCAGCAACTGCTTGCCGCCGGGGTACTGCCGCTGATCGAGCGGGCCTTCCAGGGTGAAGTGGTCACCGTGCCGCCGGTGCCCTTCGAGCTGAAGATCACGCCCGATGCGCCGACGCGCGGCCTGCGCTGGATCGGCGCGACGATGTTCCCGGTGATCGATGCCCAGGGCCGGCTGATCGAAGTGGTTTGCATCCACAACGACGAAACGGCGCGCATGGAAGCCGAGGCGGAGGTCCGCGAGCTCACGCAGTCACAGGAGCGGATCATCGCCGAGCGCACCGCGGAGCTGCGGATTTCGGAAGAGCGGTTCAAGCGGCTCTTCGAGTTCTCACCGCTGGGCATCGCGCTGGTGGATGAGCACGGTCACTTCCAGGAGACCAACTCCGCCTTTGCCGACATGCTCGGCTACACAGAGGAGGAGCTGGTCACGATGAACTACTGGGACATCAACCGCGTGCGGCATTTCCCGGGAGAGCGGACCTTCTTCGACAAGCTGCAGGGCACCGGCCGCTTCGGCCCCTTCGAGAAGGAATACCTGCGCAAGGACGGCAGCTTCGTGCCGGTGCTGCTGCACGGCACGCGCGTGCTTTCCTCCACAGGGGAGGTGCAGATCTGGGGCATCGCGCAGGACATCAGCGCGCGCAAGCGGGCGGAGCGGGCGCTGCGGGACTCCGAGGAGAAGTTCAAGGCGCTGTTCGAGTTCTCCCCGCTCGGCATGGCGCGGGTGAGCTGGGACGGGAAGTTCCAGCAGGTGAACCGGGCCTTCGCGGAGATCATCGGCTATCCGGTGGAGGAGGTCTATGAGCTCACATACTGGGATGTCACGCCGCGCGAGTACGAGGAGCAGGAGGCCAGGATCCTGGAGATCGTGAAGGCCACCGGAATCTTCGGACCCTTCAAGAAGGAATACATCCACCGCGACGGGCACCGGGTGCCGATCGAGCTGAGCGGGATGCTGATCCGCTCGCCGGATGGGGATGACCAGCTCTGGGGCATCGCCGTGGATACCACGGAGCGGACCCGCGCGGAGCAGGCGCTGAAGGAATCCGAGCGGATGTTCCGCGCGCTTTTCGAGACCTCCGCGCAGGGCGTGATGTTGCACGAGAACGAGCTCTTCTCCGCGGTGAATCCGGCCGCGGCCAGGATCTTCGGCGTGGAGCCGGAGGATCTGGTGGGCATGCACCCGCGGGACTTCGCGCCGGAATTCCAGCCGGATGGGGTGCCCTCCGCCATCGCCGCCCAGCAGCGCTTGGAAGATTGCCTGGAGCACGGCACGACCAAATTCGAATGGGCGCAGCTCCACCGCGACGGTCACGAGGTGATGATGGAAGTCACGCTGACCATGATCGAGGGCGGGCGGAATGGCCTGATCCAAGCGGTGGTCACGGACATCTCCGAGCGCAAGCGCGCGGAGCTGGAGATGAAGCGCGCCCTGGAGCGCGAGCGCGAGCTGAACCAGCTCAAGAACAACTTCGTCTCGATGGTCTCCCACGAGTTCCGCACGCCGCTGGGGATCATCCAGTCGTCCGCGGAGATCCTGGCGGACTACATCGAGCGGCTCGATCCGGCGGAGCGCGAGGAGCAGCTGCGCTCGATCATCAAGAACTCGCGCCGCATGGCCGGGCTGATGGAGGACGTGCTTCTGTTAGGCCGGCTGGATGCGGGCCGCATGGTCTTCCGCCCCGGCCCGCTGGATCTCGGCGCGCTGTGCCGCCGGATCGTGGATGAGCTGCACTCGATCAGTTCGGAGCGCTGCCCGATCCGCTTCTTCACCGCCGGCGTGCCCGCGGCGATCCAGGCGGACGAGCGCCTGCTGCGCCACATCCTGATCAACATCCTGAGCAACGCGGTGAAGTATTCCGAGGAGGGCGAGGCCGTCGTCTTCCAGGTCACCGGCACGGAAGACGCGTTGCGCTTCCACGTGCGGGACCGCGGCATCGGCATCCCGCGGGAAGACCAGCAGCGGCTCTTCGATGCCTTCCAGCGCGGCTCGAACGTTGGCCAGCGCCCCGGCACCGGCCTGGGCCTGGTGATCGTGAAGCAGAGCGTGGAACTCCACGGCGGCACGATCGAAGTCGATAGCGAAGTGGGCTCCGGCACCACCGTGCGCGTGTTCATCCCCTTGACCCCTTTATCCCAGCCCGAGCTGCCCCTCTAACATGAAGACGATCCTGATCATCGAAGACGAACCGGAGATGCGCCGCAACCTGGCCACCATCCTGCGCCTGGAGCAGTACCGCACGCTGACCGCGGAGAACGGCCGCGCCGGGATCGAGCTGCTCAAGGAGGAAGTGCCGGACATCATCCTCTGCGATGTGATGATGCCGGAGCTGGATGGCTACGGGGTGCTGAAGGAAGTGCGCGCCATGCCCGCGACCGAGGCCACGCCCTTCATCTTCCTGACCGCGAAGGGCGACAAGCCGGACGTGCGCGCCGGCATGAACCTGGGCGCGGATGACTACCTCACCAAGCCGGTGGCGAAGACGGATCTGCTCACCGCGATCCGGACCCGCCTGGAGCGCGCGCGGCAAGCGGCGGTGCCGGAGTTCAAGCCGGACTTCAGCACGCCGAAGCGTCTTGAGGAAGAATTCCAGCTCACCCCGCGCGTGGCGGAAACGCTGCTGTGGCTGTCGCAAGGCAAGACGAACGGGGAGATCGCGATCATCCTCGGCATCAGCGAGGCCACGGTGAAGAAGCACGTGCTGGAGATTTTCTCACGGCTGGAAGTGGAGACGCGCACCGCGGCCTGTCTGAAGGCGGTGGAGGTGCTGAGCGGGAGTTGAGTGCCCGCGCTGGCAGGGACCGTCGCTCCGCGCGGTCCGGCTGGGGGCTTGGCTCATCATCCCATGATGTTGCCCTACCCCCGCGTGCTTGCGCTGGGATGGGGACGTGATGAGCCATCGGACACGGCGGCAGGGACCGTCGCTCCGCGCGGTCCGGCTGAGGGCGTGGATTATCACCCCATGATGTTGCCCTACCCCCGCGTGCTTGCGCTGTGACGGGGACGTGTTGATCCATCGGACGCGGCGGCAGGGACCGTCGCTCCGCGCGGTCCGGCTGAGGGCGTGGCTCATCATCCCATGATGTTGCCCTATCCCCGCGTGCTTGCGCAGAGGCGGGGACGTGATGGTCATTGGACAAGTCGGGATAAAACGGAAACGCCCCCCGCCGGACCGCGCGGAGGGACGGTCCCTGCCTAAGTCCCCTTCGGGATTTAGAGAAGAGAGACTCGCTTCTGGAAAGAAGCTCGACCTTGGAAATGTCGCTCGGAGAGCGGCACTCCTACGCATAAATCTTCTCGTAATACTCCGTCACCATCCGGTCGGAGTCGAAGAAGGGCACCACTTCGTTCATCGAGTTCAGCACCAGCTTCCACCAGCCTTCCGGATCGTCGTAGTAAAGCGGCAGGGCCTTCTGCTCCATGGCCTCGAAGAAACCTAACAGATCATGCCGGTCCCGCGCCTCGGGTGCCAGGCTCAGGTCGGCGGGCGGGATGATGAAGCTGTTGTGGCCGTCCTTGGAGAACTCGCAGACCCAGCCATCGTAGGTGGTGATGTTCACCGCCGCGTTCATCGCCGCAGTCATGCCGGAGGTCCCGGAGGCCTCGCGGGTCACCACCGGATTGTTCAGCCAAAGATCCGCGCCATACTTCAACTGGCGGGAAAGCTCGAGTTCATAACCCACCAGCACCGCCACGTTCGGGAAGTCCTTGGTGGTTTGCACCAGGTGGTTGAAGGTCTCGATCGCGCCGAAGTCGAAGGGGAAGGGCTTGCCCGCCCAGATGATCTGCACCGGCCGCTCGTTGTTGTTCACCAGCGCGCGGAACATCCGGATGTCCCGTGTGATCAGGTCCGGCCGCTTGTAACCGGCGAAGCGACGCGCCCACACGATCGTGAGGGCATCCGGGCTGAACAGCTTGCCGGTCTGGTTCGCCACGGTCTGGAAGAGGCGGGACTTCAGCTCGCGCTTGCGGGCTGCCAGTGCCTCGGTGTTGCTCTCCTGCCTTGCCAGCTCCAGCCCGCGGTCCTTCCAGAACTTGCCGTTCTGCGCATTGGTCACGTGCGTGATCGGGCAGATGCCGGGATAGCTCTCCCACATCTTCCGCGAGACATCGCCGTGCAGCTTCGAGACCGCGTTGGACAAACGCGCCAGACGCAGCGCTGCCAGCGAGTGATTGAAGACATCGTCCGCGATGCCGGTGATCTTCCGCACCTCCTGCATCGGCACCGCGCCGAAGAAGGAGAAGTCGTGCAGCAGCTTGAAGTCGTGCTTCTCGTTCCCCGCCTCCTCCGGCGTGTGGGTGGTGAAGACGAAGCGCTTCTTCACTTCCTCCACACTACGATGTTTCTCGTAGACGCGGAAGGCCGCGGAAAGACCGTGCGCTTCGTTCAAGTGCCAGACCTCCGGATCCACGCCCAGCTCCTCTAACAAGCGCGCACCACCGGCACCCAGCACCACGTACTGGGCGATGCGGCGCAGCGGGTCATTGTCGTAGAGGCGATGCGTGATCGCACGCGAAAGGCCGTCGTTCTCGTCGATGTCCGTGGTCAGGAAGAACATCGGCACCGTGCCGAAGATATCGCCCGGCAGGAACATCGCCTTCACCCACACCGGGTGGCCGTGGACCGGGACCTGGAACTTGATGCCGGTGTCCTGCAGGAAGGCGTACTGCTTCTTGCGGAACTGCACCGCCATCTCGCGCTCCTCGCCGCGGGCCTGGTCGTAGTAGCCGTAGGTCCAGAGCATGCCGATGCCACAGAGGTTCTGCTTCATGGCCGCCGCGGAGCGCATGTGGGAGCCGGCCAGGAAGCCCAAGCCGCCGGAGTAGATCTTGAAGATCTGGTCGATCGCGAACTCGCAGGAAAAGTAGACCGCGCTTTTCGAGAACTTCGGATCGATCTCGTAGGAGTGGGCGAAGGGCTTTGGCAGGAAGGATCCGGGCATGGCAGCGATCGCGGGTTTTGGGCGGGTGAGGAAGAGGGATGTCGTTGAAAATCGGGCGCTTCGGGAGCGGCACCGGCGTTTAGCCGTGGCGCATATTCCGCATTTTGTCGAGCCCCGGGCAGTCCTATGCTGTTTCCGTACCAGCTTGAAGGGATTCAGGATGAGCGGCGCTCATTGTCACAGAGTGGGGGACTGCTGCTTCACGGTGATTTCATGCGCGCTTCGTCACCCGTTGACGGGCGTCGCCGAGAAGCGGGCGTGCGCATCAGCTTCCCGTGGCGTTTCCTTCTCTACCTCTTGCCGTGGCTGGGCGCGTGCGCGGCCATCTTCACCACTTGCTTTCCAGAACCGCCGACGGAAACGGCCGATGGACCCGTCCTACAAGCCTTCAAGCTTCCCTTGGAGACACCGCTCCTGGTCATCTCCGGTCTAGCGGGGCATGGGGAGGACTTTCCGGGGCCGCTGGCGATGGGACTGCTTGCCCTCGGCTTTCTCGTCCACGCGGGTTTCGCGCTTTCGCGGAAGAGTGCCGTGGCGCTGATGTCCTTGTTCGTGGTGCAGGCCACCTTCGTGGGGCTCGGCGTGGGAGCCTTCATCCATCTCGCCGGTCTTCCTTCCGGCGGATAGCGCCGGGTCTTCTGTTAGATCGGACGGATCCGCCGGATCCGCCGGATTTTTCTAACAGGTCCACATATGGTATCCCCGGCACCTTATCCCACTACATCAACTACTAGACTCGTGGAACTACGAGTACCCCATCCCTAGTAGTTCCGTGGCCTTTTCCTTGACAATCAAGGATTGCTTCACAAAATGGCGCCCACATCCAAGGAAAGGAGGGCATGGTGGATAGCGACCTTTTGCACACGGAGAAGATCTTGGCAGACCGGAAGACATTCTTCCTCGATCTGAAGGAAAATTCGCGCGGTATGGTGGTGAAGATCACGGAAGATGTCAGCGGGAACCGCGACACCATCATGGTGCCCGCGGAGATCCTCGGAGACTTCATCGCCGCGCTGACGGATATCAAGGCAACCGCAGACAGCCGCTAACAGGCTAACTGGCAATCATCCTCCGGGAGGAGACGGGGAGGGCCCCCGCGGAGGCAGGATGCATGCATGAATGACTGACGGCAGGGCCCCGGGGGACGGGGAACACGCGAAATCGCGTAGGTGAGTCATCCGGGGTTGATCGAACGCTCTTGAGCAGGCATAGTGGCGAGTACTGATCTGATCCCCTTCATCATCAGTCGAAATACCGGCACCCAACTGTATTTCAGTTTTGAACCAACACAGACCCCTTCACGCGAACGCCGTCCCCCCCGGCGCGACAAGGAGAGAGAGACCAGGACCGCTTTTCCGGTCCCTCCTCTTCATCGGGGTTTGCTCCCTTGCACAGGCGATCGCGGCCCCATCCCCGGCGACCGCCCCCGCGGCGGAGACGGAGCAGACGTGGCAACCCGTCACGGACTACTCGATTTCCTTTCCCGGTGACCGGCCGGATGCCGCGCCGGCGATCAACCCCTTCGAGAACTTCACCCACTTCGGCACGGACTTCGGCTGGATGGGCCCCGGCCAGGCGCGGATCGACGCGCACTCCGGGACGATCCGCACCAAGCCGGAGGGCGAGTGGACCGGTGCCTGGCACTCGCTGGCTGGCCTGGCGATGGAGGGCGAGCGGATGTTCGACCCCGGCGATGTCACCGGCCTGGGCGGTCCGGAGGCGGGCCGCGCCAAGGTGAGCGCCGTGACCGTGGATGTCCGCGGCGCCGGCGCGATGCGGGTGGAGCTGGCGGATTCCGCCAAGGTGGTGCGCTGGGCCAAGCCGATCGAGCTGGTTCCCGGCGAGCGGACCCGCCACCGCTTCGAGGTCCGGCCCTCCGAGCTGGGCCCGCTGAAGTATGTGAACTGGGTGGCGGAGCCGGGCAGCTCGGTGGAGGTCTCCTCCATCGGCTTCGATGTCCAGCGGCCCAAGATGACGCCGGAGGAGTGGCTCTTCCGAATCTCCCTGGGCAAGCTGCGGCGCTGCCACGATCCCGCCAGCGGCCTGACCCGCGACCGCGCGCACACGCCGGCCGGGGTCTTCGATTCGATTTCGTCCTCCGGCCTGCACGCCCTGGCCACTGCCGCCGCCGCGCAGGAAGGCATCCTGGACCGGGAGACCGCCGCCGCTGAGATCCGCCGCACTACCCAAGCGATGATGGCGATGCGCAAGGCCTCCGGCTTCCTGCCCCACTTCACCCACCGCGGGCCGGATGGCCGGGCGGAAGTCCACCCGGGCACGGAATACAGCACCATCGATACCTCGATCGCCTTCCATTGCCTGCGCCTGGCCGCCACCATCCTCGATCTGGACGACGTCTCGGCCTCCGTGGCCCAGGCCGTGGCCGAGCTCAATTTCGATGTGGTCACGGATCCGGACGGCTGGATCAGCCACGGCTTCACCCAGGACGGCACCACCCTACTGGCCGGCAAGTGGCGGGACTGGGGCGGTGAAAGCGCGCTGGTGCTGGCCCTGGAAGGCATGGTCCCGGGCCGCGAGCCGCGCGGGCGCATGGACAACAGCGGCCGGGTCTTCCGCGGCGCCGCCTTCATCGCGGAGATCGAGAGCCTGTTCTACCCGGACTTCGACAGCACCGTGCCGGATGTGGTCTCCGGCGTGGTCTGGCCCTCCGCCCGGCGCGATCTCTACGAGCGGCAGGCCCGCTACGTGGTGGAAAACTGGCCGGACACCGCCGCCGCCCGGCTCGGGCTCTTCGGCCTTTCCGGCGGGGAACGGGGCATGCCGGGCGCGGGCTACACCGCCAGCGGACCGGATATCCCGAAGCTGCGCTGGCTGCACCCGCATGCCATGATCATGGAGCTGGGCCTCACCGGCCGCGCGGATCTGGCCACCGGCATCCGCAATCTGGACCGCGCTGGCATCCTCTTTCCGCAGGGCCTGCCCGAGAACATCGAGGTGGGCGGCGTACTTCACAATCCCATGCAAGGCTCCCTGAATGCCGGCTTCGAGGCGATCTCCGCCTACCACGGCTGGCGGCGGGGGGAGAATGACGTGATCGATGAAGCCAGCCGCCGCGATCCGATGTTGCGGGCGGCAATCCACCGCTTCTGGCCGAATTGAGCGGCCTAACGGTACCGCTTTTTTATTCATTGCCGCAGCGCAAACCCCGGCTTCAAATTAGCGGAAGATCACTGCATGGAGGAACGATACGAGATCCGCGGGAAGCTTGGCCAGGGGGGCCTCGGCGCGGTCTATCGTGCTTATGATCGCGCCCTGAAGCGCGAGGTCGCCGTCAAACGGATCATTTCCGGGGACGACGAGGAGCACCGGGAGGAGGCCACCAAGCAGATGGAGAAGGAGACCGGCGCGCTCGCCGCCCTCCAGCATCCGAACATTGTCACGATCTACGACGTGGGCTCCGATGAGGATGGCCCCTTCGTGGTCATGGAGTTGCTGACCGGGCAGACTCTCGATGAGATCGTCGAAAGGGCGCCGCTGACCTGGCCGGATTTCCGCGAGTTGGTGCTGCAGATCCAGGAGGCGCTGATCGCCGCGCAGGACTTGGGCCTGATCCACCGCGACCTGAAGCCGTCCAACATCATGGTGAACTGGCTGCCCTCGGGCCGCTTCCAGGCCAAGGTGGTGGACTTCGGCCTGGCCAAGTTCAGCCCGAAGGCCTCGCTCCAGACCGTGGATCACCACGACTCGATCTTCGGTTCGATCTTCTACATGGCGCCGGAACAGTTCGAACGGGGCGAGGTGGACTCGCGCTTGGACATGTATTCCATCGGCTGCGTCTACTATTTCGTGCTGACCGGGCGCTCGCCCTTCGAGGGCGAAACGGCCCCGCAGGTGATGGCCGCGCACCTGGAGCACCGCGTCATCCCGCTCGCCCAGGTCCGCCCGGACCTGCCGAAATGGGCCTGCGATTGGGTGATGTGGCATATCAACCGCTACCCCGTGGAGCGCCCGGAGAATGCCCGGGAAACGCTGAAGAGCTTCATCCAGCTCGATGTGCCGCCCTCGCAGACGATCACCCAGCCGATCGTGCCGGTGGTGCCTGCCGGTCCACGGGCGATCCGCCCGGGGCGCCCTGCCCCTGCCGCTACTGCGCCGCAGCGGCCAAACCCGGTCCCCACGCCGGTGACCTTGGCGCAGCCGGTGAAGGTTCACACCGCGCCAATGCCGCTGGCCCCGCCGGATGGCGCGCCAGCCAGCATTCACGGCGGCAGCACCCAGGCCGTCACCGTGACGGCGGATACGGGCCCGCCGCCGCCGGACATCCCCCCGGTCCAGAATCCGAACGTGCCCATGGCGCCCCGGCCGGCCGCCACCCGGGTCTATACCCCGCAGAGCACCTATCAGGTGCCCGTCCGCAAAAAGAAGAAGAGCGAGGCAAAGCGCAATTTCCTCGCCGTCCTCGGCGGCCTTCTGCTGCTGGTGATCCTCTACTTCGTGGTCACCTACCTCTCGAAGCCGCACTGATCGGGGGCGGGAGAGGGAGGCACCACGAATCAACAGCCCAATCTGACGAATCAAGGCGGGAATGGGGCTCTTCGTCGGTCGGGGTCCGCTGAAGGATTTGAACCGCAGATGGACAGGATGGACGCAGATAACAGCCGGATTTTCTGACTCTCAATTCCGCATCCCACGTGCCGGAACACCCCCTTTCCCATCCCATTCATCCTATCGATCCTGGTCCGGATCCTCTTCATCTGCGGTTGATTGATTTCTGGAGCCGATCAGCAAATCGGAAGGCCCCCAACAAAGGAACTTCGACATTTTCCCCATTCTCTTCATTCGTCGGATTGGGCTGTTGATTCGTGGTGCCTCCCCGCCCCCCACAAGGAAGTGTTCTCATTGGACGTCAGCGCGGTGATGCTCTAAGGCTCCCCCCGCCATGCTTGATATCCGCGAGATCCGCGAAAACGCCGCCGACATCCGCGCCCGCCTGAAGGCGCGCGGCGGTGCCCACTGGAACCTGATCGACGACGTCTTGGCCTGCGACGAAACCCGCCGCCACGCCGAGACCGAAAAGCAAGCGCTCCAGTCCTCCCGGAAGCAGATTTCCAAGCAGATCGGCATGCTCAAGGCGAAGGGCGAGGACACCACCGCAGTCGAGGCGGAGGTCCGCGGCATCAATGACAAGCTCGTGGAGCTGGATGCCGCGGCCGAAGCTGCCACCCAGCGCCAGCACGAGCTGCTGATGAACATCCCGAACGTCCCGCACGCGGACTGCCCGCCGGGGGAGAACGAGAGCGCGAACCCGGTGGTGCGCACTTGGGGTGACAAGCCCGAGATCGCGGAGCCGAAGGACCACCTCGTGCTCGCGGAGGCGCTCGGCCTGATTTCGCTGGAGGATGCCACCCGCATCGCCGGCTCGGGCTTCGCCGTTTTCCGTGGCAAGGGTGCCCGCCTCGAGCGCGCGCTGATCAGCTTCCTGCTGGACCTGCAGAGCGGCGCGAACGGCTACGAGGAGGTGAACGTGCCCCACGTGGTGAAGCGCGAGTGCATGGAAGGCACCGGCCAGCTCCCGAAGTTCGAGGACGACATGTACGGCACGGACGCCGGGGAAGACGGCCGCAACCAGCTCTTCCTGGCACCCACCGCGGAGGTCCCGGTCACGAACCTTTACCGAGACATGATCTTGGCGGAGGGCGAGCTGCCCAAGAAGTTGGTCGCCTACACCCCCTGCTTCCGCCGCGAGGCTGGCAGCGCGGGCCGCGATAACCGCGGGATCATCCGCATGCACCAGTTCGACAAGGTGGAGCTGGTCCAGATCGTCCACCCGGACCAGGGCCTGCGCACCCTGGAGGACCTGACCGGCCACGCCCAGTCCGCGCTGGAGAAGCTCGGCCTGCACTACCGCACGATCGAGCTTTGCACCGGGGACCTCGGCGCGAACTCGGCCAAGACCTACGACATCGAGGTTTGGGCGCCGGGGCAGGGGAAATACCTCGAGGTATCGAGCTGCTCCTGGTTCGGCGACTACCAGGCGCGCCGCATGAAGCTCCGCTTCAAGGATGCGGAGGGGAAGAACCGCTTCTGCCACACCTTGAACGGTTCCGGCACCGCCCTGCCGCGGCTCTACGTCGCGCTGCTGGAGCAGTGCCAGCAGCCGGACGGCTCGATCCGGATTCCGGAAGCGCTGGTGCCGTACTTCGGGTTTCACGAGATCCGTTAAAGTAGTCCGCTCAGTCCTCTGAGCGGACGAACGAGGGGTAGAGCCACTTCTTGGGGCCGGATTGCAGCACTTTGGAAGCTGCGATCCTGCAGGGCGGGCGTGCCGTTGGGGACCATTCGTCCGCTCAGAGGACTGAGCGGACTACCTCTCGATCCGGATTCCGCAGGCGCTGGTGCCATACTTCGGGTTCCACCACATCGGAAGGGAGCTCAACTTCTTCGTCCCAACGGGACGGAAGAACTCACGCCCTGATCCACTTCCACGCCGCCAGGATCACCAGCGCGCCCACCGTCGCCGTGATGATCGAATGCACGGACGGCAGATGGAGCCCCTCCGAGACCGGCTGCGGGAGGAAGCCGATGTGCCTGCCGATCCACCCGCCGACCACCGCGCCGATGATGCCCAGGCCGATGGTCACGAAGCAGCCGCCCTTTTCCTCCCCGGGCATGACGCGTCGCGCGATCAGCCCGGCGATGGCGCCGAGAATCACCCAGCCGAGTAGCTCGTGAAATTCCATCATGTTGCCCTTTAACATTTCCTAATCGAAATGGCAGCCCCCGGATTTCCATTTGGCCTCCCTCTAATTTTTCCTAGATTCGCGGGATGCCGCTCCCAGTCCCGTGGTTCCTTGAGGCTCCCAAGCGCCGCCGCTATCTGGCGGGCATTTCCGGCGGCGCGGATTCGGTCGCGCTGCTGCATCTCCTTCACCGCCATGGCTTTCGCGATGTGATCGTGTGCCATTTGGATCACGGCCTGCGCGGCCGGACGGCGGCGGCGGATGCCCGCTTCGTGCAGAAGCTGGCCGCCGAGCTCGGCTATCCCTGCGAATCCGGGAAGACCGAAGTGAAGTTTTTGGCACGCGACAACGGGCATTCGATCGAAACCTCCGCGCGGGAGGCCCGCCACGCCTTCTTCGCGATCTGCTCGCGCAAGCACCGCTGCCCGCGCCTCCTGCTCGCCCACCATGGCGATGACCAGGCGGAGACCATCCTGTGGAACTTGCTGCGCGGCAGCCGCGGGATCTCCGGCATGAGCGAGGTGCAGATGCTGCCGATGGGCGGCCGGCCGATGGAATGCATCCGGCCCCTGCTCGGGCGGCGCAGGCCCGAGCTGCGCGCCTGGCTGAAGTCGAAGGGCCTGACATGGCGGGAGGACGCGACCAATGCTGAGCCCTTTGCGATCCGCAACCGCCTGCGCAACGAGGTGATCCCGCTGCTCACCGAGGTGGCGAAGCGCGACCCCACCGAGTCCCTGGTCCGCGCCGCGGATGCCAGCGCGGAGCGCCGCGCGATCGAGGCCTGGGCCGTGAAGCAGGCGGCGGCGGTGGATCCGCAGGGCCGCCTGCACCTGCCGAAGCTGAAGACCCTGCCGCCCGCGGTGCAGTCCGCGTGTATCTACGATTTCCTTCGTACTTCCGGCGTGCCCGAGCTTTCGCGGGATGCGGTGCTGCGCTGCATGACCTTGCTGGAGCCCGGAGCCGCCCCGGCGGCGAACCTTCCCGCCGGACACATCCTCCGCCGCCGGGCCGGGCGGCTGGTGCTAACGAAATAGGCGCGGGCAACTGCGTGTGGAACTAGCCCTTCGCCCACGCACCGCGCTTCATGCCCCAAAACAGGGCACCGCCCACGAGCAGCGCTGTCATCACCATGACCGGGACCCTGCTTTCACGCTGTTTGGCTTGGGACTGCGCTGCTCTTTCGTAAGGGATCAGAACCCGATCTCCCAGTTCGATGCTGTAGACGGTGGAGATCTTATTTGAGGAAATGGGAGACCGCCATCGCCCGTAGAAGAGGCGGACCGGCACCCCGCTTTCGATCGCAGTCCGGATCTCCCCCTTCTCGCTTCGTTCCAGATCGTTGGCTTGGTAACGATGGCCCTGCGGATCGAAGAACTCGATGGAACTCTCTCCCTCGTCACGGCGAAACGTATTTGCCTCCACGCTTGCGAGCTCGCTTTCAGAAGGAAGCGTTTGGCTCATGTCCTTCCAGTGAAAGTAGGTGGGTAGCGCGGCTGCGAACATGAGGAGCAGGATCCTGACGAATAGCCGGCGTTTCTCGGATTGCTGGGTGTTCATGCGCCTCTGTTCTTCTCCAGCCATTCCATGCCGTCGATTTGCGCTGACTCAAGTTTCCTTGTTGGAAAAATCCCGCCTTTCTAACCGGTATTCCTCAACCCATGAAATCCCTAGCACTCCTTCTCGCCCTCACCATGACCGCCGCCGCCGATTGGCAACCTCTCTGGCCCGGTGAAGCACCCGGTGCCAAGCGCCCGCCTGCCGGGACCGAAACTGTGGCGGAGGGCTGGCGCTACGCGGACATCGAGGTGCCGCAGTACTTCGTCTACCCCGCGCCGAAGTACACGAACACCGGCAAGGCCGTGGTGATCTTCCCCGGCGGCGGCTACGGCATCCTGGCGATGAACCATGAGGGCCACGACATCGCGAAGTGGCTCAATGAGCGCGGCATCACCGGTGTGGTCGTGAAGTACCGCGTGAGCGGCAAGCCGGAACTCGGCTACCAATTCCCGGTGCCCTTCCTGGACGCCCGTCGCGCCATCCGCACCGTGCGGGCGCATGCCGCCGAATGGGGCGTGGAGCCCGGGAAAATTGGCGTCATGGGTTTTTCCGCGGGCGGCCATCTCGCCAGCCTCTGCACCACGCGCTTCGCCGATACCTTCCCGGAGGAGGGCAAGGATGAGATCGACAAGCAGAACTGCCGGCCGGATTTTTCGATCCTGATCTATCCCGTGATCAGCATGGGCGAGCTGGCACACGGCGGCTCGCGCACGAATCTGTTAGGCGCGAAGCCCACGCCCGAGGCGATGGAGAAGTACTCCACGGAGAAGCAGGTCACCAAGCAGACCCCGCCGGTCTTCCTGCTGACCACGGCGGATGACATGGTTGACTGCCGGAACAGCCTGAACTTCGCCGCCGCCTGCAAGGCGAACGGCGTGCCGGTGAGCCTGCACCTCTTCGAGAAAGGCGGCCATGGCTACGGGATGAATGTGCAGGACAAGGGTGACTTGGCGGCGTGGCCGAGCTTGCTGGACAGCTGGCTGAAGAGGTAAGGCCCTGTGGAGAGCGGACACTCTTGTCCGCCAGGCAGGGACCGTCGCTCCGCGCGGTCCGGCTGGGGGCCTTCTCGTTTGTCCCCGACGTGCCCGATGAACATTGCGTCCACGTCTGAGCACAAGCACGCGGGATTGGAACCACACGCCGCGATGATGCACGCCACCATAAGCCTGACCGCGCGGAGCGACGGTCCCTGCCACCGCGGGTGATTTGCACCGTCTCCGTTCATCGGGCGGACAAGAGTGTCCGCCCTCCACAGGCGCTTTCATCTTCCCCGCGGACTCTCTCCTTCTTAAACCTCTCCCGTGAGCTGGACCTTCGGATCGATCGCCGTGGTGGGAGCAGGAGCCGTGGGACTCTACTATGGCGCGCGCCTTGCCGCGGCGGGTGAGGACGTCCGCTTCCTCCTGCGCTCCGACTACGATGCCGTGAAGCGCGATGGCATCCGCCTCGAAAGCGTTGCCGGCGACCTCCATCTAACAGACGTGCAGGCCTTCCGCACGCCGCAGGAAATCGGTCCCGTGGACCTGGTGGTGATCGCATGGAAGGCCACGTCCAATCACCTGCTCGCGGAAGTCCTCCCGCCTTTGCTTCACCCGGGCACCCAGGTGCTCACCCTGCAGAACGGCCTGGGCAACTGCGAGCGCATCGCGGAGATCACCGGCCCGGAGCGCGTGCTGGGCGCCATGTGCTTCGTCTGCCTGAACCGCCTCGCGTCCGGCTTCGTGAGCCACACCGCGGGTGGGCGCATCACGATCGGTGAGTTCGCCGCGGGCACCGAGGGCCGGGCCGCCGAGATCGCCCGCCGCTTCGTCGCCGCCAAGATCCCTGCCGAGGCCATGGCCAGTCTGCCGGAAGCGCAGTGGAAGAAGCTCGTCTGGAACATCCCCTTCAATGGCCTGGCCGTCGCGGAAGGCGGCGTGACCACGGATGTCTTGCTCGCCAATCCAGGCATGGAAGCCGAGATCCGTGCGCTGATGGCGGAAGTCATCGCCGCCGCCCGGGCCCAGGGCCTTGCCTTGGACGACTCGCTGATCGATTTCAACGTCGAGCGCACCCGCCCGATGGGCCCTTACCGCCCCTCCAGCATGATCGACTACGTGGAAGGCCGGGAGGTCGAGTTCGACCCGATCTGGGGCGAGCCGCTGCGCCGCGCCCGCGCTGCCGGACTGGAGGTTCCGCACCTCAGCCGGCTCGCCGAGCGCATCCAGCACCGCATTTCCGGACATTAAGCCGCTTTTGCCTCACGCAATCGCGTAGGAGAGGTGCTTGGGACTTGGAAGTTGTTAGGAAATGTTTATGAGATCGGGCGCACTCCCTTTCACCCATGCGTTTCCACCTCCCTGCCGCTGCGGCCTTGGCCGCGCTCTTCTGCTGCGCCACGCCGCTTGCCTCGGCGGCGGATCAGGCCGGGGATGCAAGGCCGGCGCTCACCGATGCGAGCCATAACACGGTTCCGGAGCCGGAGGTTCCCTTTCAAATCGTGGCCTTCGCCGGAGCGCTGCTGATCTGGCGCAACCGCCGCCGGACGAGCCAGGGCTGAGCTGAATGAGCAAAAGAAGGGTGTCGCCTTATCCGGGGGCAAAAAAGGTGGTCCGCACTGCTTGCTGTGCGGCGAATGGTTCCCGGCAGCGGATGGAGATCGAGTGCCCCCGGACGCGGCCTCGCGAGAGGTGACCAAGGTGTGGTGAGCTCAGGAGAGGGTCACGCTTTGCGGGTGCCTTCGGAGATCGGTCGCCGGGAGATGCGGGATGAAAGGTCTGCCTGGGCCTGTACTGACCAGCCGGGAAAGGGTGAATCAGAGTTTACCCCGGGGGCACCAGTAGAGTCCGCTGCCGGGTACCATTCACCGCACAGCAAGCAGTGCGGACCACCTTGCTGACGCCGACTCCGGCCGTGAAGGAGCGATCAACACCAAGCGGTCCCCACCTTTTGTGCCACCACGAAATCAGCCTTAACCGAATACCATTCGGGCTGAGCCAGGCTTCACGCCTTCTCCGCCGCGGAGCGCAGGGCCTTGGCTTCTGTTAGGATCGCTTCCAGCGCCGCTTGGAAGGACACATTCTCTACCGTGGGAATTCCCGCAGACGGGTGATGATGCCGCTCATCGTGATCGCCCAAGCCGCTGTCCTTGTGACCACGCATGCGGGCTCCGATCAGGTTCTTCAGCTCCTCCGCATTGTCGATGCCGCGGAAGTAGGCGGTGTGCAGATTCAGGCCGACGGTCTGCTGCTGGCGGGTCGTGGCAATGCTGCCGCCGCCTGCGGTCTCCACCTTCAGGTCGGCGATGCCCAGCATCCGCTGGATCGGCCCCTGGGTCACCGAGAGGTTCTGGATGTTCGCGAAGGTGAAGGTGATCTCGCGCACGGTGCTCACCCCTTCGCGGATGCGCAGGCTGCGGTCCGTGACCAGGTACCAGCGCTTCTCGAAGTCCAGGTGGACCATCGCCAGCCGGAACAAGGCGTGTGCCGTGAAGAAGGCGAGCAAGAGGATGGCCACCGTGATCAGCACTGGGATCACGATGCCATTGTGCGCGGCGCTGCCTTCCGATCCGAAGACGACTCCGATGACCACCGTCGCCGGGATCAGCGGGACGAGCAGGGAGAAGGCCGTGCCGATCCCCCACAGCACCTTCAGATATTGCAGGTACTTCGGCGCGGCGCGGAAGACGCGGGCGCTGGCTTCATCACCCGGCGGCGGGTCGGGCTCGGGCGGGATGCGCAGCCAGCGTTCGGCGAGTTGGCGGAAGGCGCTATACATCGGTGGCGGATGGCTTGCGGGTTTCCAAGGCCTCGCGGGTTCGGCGCAGTTCATCGCGGATCTCCAGCAACAGCTCGACGGCAGAGCCATCCATCGCCGCAGCGGGAGCAGACGCAGTCGCCAAGACAGGCGCGGGTGACTTGATATCACCACGGGCACCGCGCATCTTGGAGTAGAGGAAATCGCGGATCGCTTCGAACTCCTTGAAGCCCTCGATCACCAGCTCGGCCCCCGCATTGCCGGAGGCCGTCTGCACCTGCACGTCTGCCAGGCCCAGCCAGCGCTGGATGAAGCCGGAGCTGAGATGGATGTCCTGCACGCGGGCGTAGGTCAGGTTCACCTCGCGGCGGAAGAGGATGCCCACCTTCATGTGGATGCCCTCGTCATCGAAGCGGTAGCGCAGGGTCTGGTAGCGGAAGAAAAGGTAGGGCAGGGCGAAGAGCATGCCCGGCCCGGTGAGCACCGCGCGGATCAGGTAGAGCTTCAGCAGGGAGGGATGGGGCCGCTCCAGTTGGAAGATGCCCGGGGCGGAGGAGGATGCTGCGTCAGCCACGCTCCGATGATGGCGGAGGCAGGCCGGAAGGCGATTCCATTCCGGCCCGAAAATTCCGCTCCCTGTCAGATTTGCCGGGCCCTTTCAGAACAGCGATTCAACCGCAGATGAACAGGCAGGATGCACGCAAATGAGGATGAAAGACGGGTGCCAAGTGATCAGTGAGCAGTGATCAGTGGAACAGCCGGAGAGGATCCGGGACCGAGGATGGATGGGATGAGAAGGAGCCTGAGCTAGAATTCGGAAGGATCCGGTATCAAAGGTCTGAGAATCCGGCTGTTATCTGTGTTCATCCCGTTTATCTGCGGTCGAAATCCATCAGCGGATCTGAGGGGGTTCGAAAATTGTTCGCGAAGGGATGAATAAGTCCGCGGCAGATCCGTCAGAGCATGAATACCGAACGACGATGAAGACGAATCCCCGGTTTTCAGCGCGGCTACCGCTTTTCCTTCTGCTGCTCTCCCTGGAGGGCAGCCTGACGTCTTGCAAGGACCCGGTGCTCGAGGCGAGCCGCCAGCGGGAGGAGTCCCGCAAGAAAGCGGAGGAAGTGAAGAAGCAGCATCGCGCCGAGCTCAAGGAGCTGAACGAGCGCATCGCCAGCCTGGAGGCGGCACCCCCACCACCCCCGCCGGAGATGGAGCCGGAGCTGCCCACGCTGTACCCGGATGCTGCGACGGCGGATCCGGATGACGAGAAAGGCGGAGACAGCCTCACGGCCCAGAACAAACGGAAGATCGCCACTTACCAGGAGAAGGGCCTCAGCGGCGTGCCGAAGGAAATCTCCGCGGCGATCGTGCGCCGCGCCCAGCGGGAGACGCGGAGCTGGGCCGCGCTGGATGAGATCGAGGCCCAGGCCGAGGGTTACCGCACCGTGCAGACCTTTGCGAAGGAGGACACGGGGATGCTCCGCGAGGAGCGCGATGAGCTGCTCAACTCCGTCCAACGCCAGCACCCGAACGACTGGGCCGCCATGGCCAAGGAGATCCATGCACAGGCGGATGCCTGGCAGACGCTGGCGGAGTGGAGGGTCAAGGGCGTGCCCGGCCTCAAGCCCTGGGAGAGCAGCGAGGTGCTGGCGACGGCCCGGGAGCAGTATCCCTATGATTGGGCCGCCGCGATCGGCGCGGTCGCGGAGGAGTCGAAGAAAGAAGTCACCGCCCGGCGAAATTCGAACGCAGGGAAATAAGGGGGTCCCGTTACCCACATCTTTTCGTGCCCGACAACATTTGGTGGCTCCACCGCTGGGAGCGCGGAGCCACCGGCCCGCAGAAGCGACCCTTGAATCATGGCGCATTTCGCGGGCTGGATGGAAAGCGCCGTGGCGATGCTGCAGACCTCTTTCAGCTCACCGCAGTCAGGGACCACTCTGCGGGCCGGTGGCTCCGCGCTCCCAGCGGCGGAGCCTTCCGTTCGTCAGGCCACACAGGACCATTCATATAGCGCAAGATGTGAGGAACGGGAAGGAGATAAGGGCCTTCACTTCTTTTCTAACAGCCACGCCAGCAGATCGTGGTAGTCCTTCTCCGGCAGCGCGCGGAAACCCGGCGGCATGAGTGATATCGCGGTTTCCTCGTTCTTCGCGATCCCGGCAGTGGGCAGGCGTTGCTCCTTGCCGCTGGCATCGATGATCACCAGCAGCTCGCCCATCTTCCCGCGCTCCAAGCCGAAAGCGGTGCTGCCATCCTTGTTGGTGATGACGTGCGAGCGGAAGTGCGAGTCGACGTTTCTGTTAGGGTCGAGGATGTCCTCGCTCAAGCGCTCCGGCCCGCGGTTGCCGATGCCATCGAGCTGCGGCGCGATCTGTGCGCCCTTGCCATCGATGGCGTGGCAGATCGCGCAATTGCTGGCGAAGACCGCGGCCCCGTGGGCCTTGTCGGGAGTGGATGCCTTGAAGCTGGCCACGCGTTGCTGAATCACCTTGTCGATCTCCGCGCGCATCTCGGGAGTGACCACGGAGGGCGGCGCGGGTGGTGGTGGTGGAAGGTAGGCAGCAAGCCGGTCACGGATGCCGACCGGTGCGGCGTATTTGAGGAGGATGGCCAAGCGGCCTAGGCGCATCGCGCGGTCCTTCCCGGCGTGGAAGGAATCCACGCTGAGCAAGGGCGGCTCGAAGCCGCCGGTGGCGAGCCAGGCATAGGCATCGCCATTCTCGCCATCCACGATCTCGAAGCGCACGCGCTTGCCCTGCACCGAAGAGAGATCCCACTTCACGCGGCTGGCCACGTCATTGCGCGGCGGCAGGGCGCGCTGGATCTCCGCGCCGCTCGCCTCATCCACAAGCCGCACGAAGTCTCCAGCATGCGCCGCTTCATTCGGCGGGCCATTGTGGCCGCAGAGCAGGAAGGAGAAGCTGGCAGGCGCAGTGAAGACGGGGGAACGCAGGGTGCCCGTGCGGCTCTCCGGCTCCTCCCCGCCGCCGTCGAGACTGGAGATCAGGCGCACCTCGCCAAGGCCTTGCGCGGAGCGGATCTGGATCGTCCACGGCAGGCCGGAGGAGCGCGGATCGATCACCGGTGCCCAGGCATCGCCACCGGATTCATCGAGCAAAGTCGTTGCCAGCGATACCGCGAATGAAGTGAGTTCCGGCCCGGGCAGCAAGCCGCGCTGCTGCACGCCATCCACGATCGCATCCAGCAAGTCGGCCTGTACCCCGGGCTCCTTCGGGAAGCGCTCTTTCACGAAAGCCACCAACTCCTCCACCGGCAGCACGATGGCCAGGCGCGTGAGCGATTTCGCGAGTTCATCCGGCGGATCCTGGTGTGTGCGGAGGTAGCCTAACAGATAGTTCGCGGCCTCCTGCGTGGCCAGCGAGCGCGCGATGAAGGCGAGTAGATCCTTCATGCTTTCCGAACTCGCAGCGGCTGTCGCCTTGGCGAAGGCACCGGGCAGTTCGAGGTGCTTGCGGATCACCACCTTGAGCTGATAGGCAAGGCATTCGTCCTCCGCGGGGGTAGAGGCCAGCGCGTCTAACAGCTCGGGCAGCCAGTCCGCGGAGATCGGCCGCAGCAGCGCCTCCGCGGCCACGCGCTTCTCCAGCGGATTCGCGGACTTCAGCCATGCGTGGATCTGCTCCACTTGCGCGGGAGAAAGCGGCCCGGAGCGCGCGGCGAAGCGCAGCGTGGCGATCGGATCGGGCGCCGCTGCTTCAGTCTCCGGCACGCCGTCCGTCTTCACGATCCGCCAGATCCGGCCGCGCTCATGGTCGCGGCCCGGATGATTCAGCGGCACCTCGTAGTGGCCGATGATCTTGTTGTAGAAGTCCGCCACCCACAGCGCCTTGTCCGGGCCGAAGCGCAGGTCCACCGGCCGGAACCACGGGTCTTCGCTGGTCAGGAAGTCCGGCTCTTCCTTTGCCACCGGTGTGCTGCCATGGTAGCTCACGCTGTCCTGGTTGATCCGCGAGGTGACGATGTTTCCGATCAGGGTGTGGTCTTGGAACGACTCGCCCCACATACTACGATCGAAGTAGTTGATCCCGCAGATGCCGGTGGAGGAGTGCGTGTGCTGCATCATCACCGGCGCGAAGCCGAGGCCGAAGTCCGGCTTGGTGAAGCTCGGATAGATCGCACCCGGCAGGAGCTGATAGATCGGTGCGCTGTGGCAATCCGCGCTGTAGAGATTGCCATGGGTATCCCAGGCCAGGCCGAAGGGATTCACCTGTCCCGCGCTGTGCAGCTCCACCCGGCTGCCATCCGGCAGGAAGCGGAAGACATTGCCGGAGTTCAGCGAAAGCTCGGTGCCCGGATCGCCGGGCTTGGCGCCCTTCAGGTTTTCCGGGCGCACCTTGAAGTGGCTGGTGTTGTTGTAGCCGTGGGTTGCGTAGACCCAGCCATCCGGTGCGAGGCGGAAGCTGGAGACATTCCCGTGCACGTCCTTCTCCCAGCCCAGCGGGCCGAAGAGCACGGTGCGTTTGTCGCAGACGCCATCGCCATCGGTATCGTCCAGGAACCAGATGTTCGGGATGCTCCAGACGATGCAGCCGCTCTTATAGGGGAGGACGCCGGTGGGGATGTTCAGGCCGCTGGCGAAGACGGTGCGCTTGTCGGCGCGGCCGTCGTGGTCGGTATCCTCCAGGATGATCACGGCGTCGCGGCTGTCCTTCACGTTACGGCCCTCCGGATCGCCCCAGCGCTCGCGCGGCGCGGCGATGGGATACTCGTGGTTGCTGGTCACCCACAGCCGCCCGCGCTGGTCGAAGGCGATGTTGATCGGCTTGTCGATCATCGGCTCCGCGGCGAAGAGCTTGATCTCGAAGCCGGGTGGCAGAGTGAAGCCCTTGGCTTCCTCCTCCGGCGTGAGCGGGCCGGATTCGCGGATGATCGAGGTATCGAGGGCCGGGGCCACGGATTGGCCGAGGATCAGGAGGGCGACGGAAAAGCGCGGGAATTCCATGCGGATAGAGCGTGCGAACACTCTTCTACATGCGGAAAGGGACGGACATTTCCACCGAATCCGGCGTGAACCACGGCGCTCCCGGGGCTATCGCCCTATCGACAGCCGCCCGCTCCCGTCCTAGTCTCGCGGCGGATGACCTTGGTCGAGCTGGGATGGGACGAGTTTTTCGCCGAGGCGTTCGCGCCTTACACCGCGAAGGGCTGGGTCCCCGCGCGCCTGATCCGCGAGACCACCATCAACTACAGCGCCTTCGTCGGCGAGGATACGGAAGAGGTCGAGGAGATCGACGTGGTGCTCTCCGGCAAGGTCTGGCACGAGGCCGAGACCGATGCCGACCTGCCCGCCGTCGGCGATTGGGTCGCCGTCGAGCTCGGCGGCGAAAATGAGGACCACGTGATCCGTGCGCTCCTGCCGCGGAAGTCCTGCTTCTCCCGCAAGATGCCGGGCAAGAGCGTGGAGGAACAAGTCATCGGCGCGAATGTGGATGTGGTGGCGGTGGTCACCGACTCCGGCCCGGACCACAACCCGCGGCGCATGGAGCGCTACTTCGCGCTGATCGGCCGCAGCGGCGCAAAGGCGGTGGTGCTGGTCAACAAGTCCGACCTTTTCCCCGCGGACCACAACGAGGCCTGCGCGGCGGAATTGCGTGCGCTGTCTCCGGACGCGGATGTCCATGTGACCAGCGCGCTCACCGGCGCGGGGCTAGAGATCCTGCAGTCCTACCTGAAGGAAGGCGTGACCATGTGCGTGGTCGGCTCCTCCGGCGTGGGCAAGTCCACGCTGGTCAACCAGCTCTACGGCGAAGAATGGCAATACACGGACGAGGTGAATGACGTGACCGGCAAGGGCCGCCACACCACCACCTCCCGCGAGCTGGTCCCGCTGCCCTATGGCGGCATGCTGATCGACAACCCGGGGATGCGGGAGATCCAGATGTGGACCGACGAGCAGACCTTGCGCGAGAGCTTTGCGGATGTGGAAGCGATGGCGCATGAGTGCAAGTTCGCGGACTGCAAGCACGGCAACGACAAGGGCTGCGCGATCCGTGCCGCGGTGGAGGTGGGAACCATCGACCTGCACCGCCTGGAGAGCTTCCTGATGCTGGACGACGAGATCCTCAAGCTACGCAAGCTGGTGAAGAAGCGCCAGATGACCGTGGAGCGCTGGGCGAAGCGGAACCACCGCGTGAAGGCGCGGAATCTCAACGACCGCATTCAGCTTGAGAAGGATGAGCGGGGGGAGTGGGACTGAGGAGGCGAACGTCGAACATCGAACGCCCAACATCGAACGTCGAATGTTAGAGCGATATTCCCCACACCCCACGTGCTACTCCACCGCAGCGTGCCACTCTACCGCCCCAAAGGGGCACCCTATCGTAGCCCCGGGCAACGCCCGGGGAGCCGAGGCGGAGATATTGAGCCCTGAAAGGGCGATCTAACACGAAGCGCCATGAAGCAAGTCTTCCGGACTCTCCTCCGTATCGCGGACATGAAATGGGCCCTACCCCTCCTGCTCGCGAGTTGCTCCATCGTACCCGCCCAGCAGGCCTCGCCGCTGCCGCCCGCCTTGCTCGCGGAGCTGACGAAGGACTGGCCGAAGAACCGCACGATCAACCTCGTCTTCCACGGCCACAGCGTGCCCGCGGGCTATCATGAGACGCCGGAGGTGAAACCCTTCGAGTCCTATCCGCTGATGGCGATGGAGAAGATCCAGAAGGCGAATCCGCATGCGGTGATCAATGCCATCACTACCGCGATCGGCGGGGAGGACAGCGTGAAGGGTGCCGCCCGCTTCGAGCAGGACGTGCTGGGCATGCGGCCCGACATCATCTTCATCGACTACGCGCTGAACGATCGCCGCCAGCCGGAAGCGGAGGTGGAGAAAGCCTGGCGCTCCATGGCCAAGGCCGCGAAGGCCAAGGGCATCCCCGTCGTCTTCCTCACCCCCACCGGTGCCCGCGGCGTGAAGTATGATGACCCCACCGAGCCGCTCGAAATCCGCGCCGCCATCATCCGCAAGGTAGCCGCGGAGGAAGGCGTCCTCGTGGGCGACGTGCTGGCCGCGTGGAAGGCCGAGCTGAAAAAAGGCGTGAGCCAGGATAGCCTGCTGGCCCAGGCGAATCACCCGAACAAGAAGGGCCACGAGATCGCGGCAAGGGTGATTGCCGGGATGTTCGGAGTGAGGTAAGCTGTCTTCATGGCCCGCAAGAATCCTCCCGGCCAAGATGGGAATGAAGAGCCCGCGTGGAGCTTCGACGATCAAGGCGACTACGCGGTTTCACGAGGTGACCGCATTCAGCGGAGCGCCGCGGTGGCCGTCGTGCTCCTATGGGTGGGCGTGACGTTCTCCAACGCTGGCCTGGGTTACGCCATCCGTTCCGCCGCCTTCTACCTGATCCCCCTCGCCTGCATTTGGCGGCCCGATGTGCTCGGCGGGATCGGCATGCGGGTGAGCCCGTTCACCACGATTGACAGCCCCACTTCCGAACGCGTCGTGCGTATCGCGGGTTGGCTCTGGCTTCTTTTTCCGGTGTGGGTCTACCTCTTCAACCAGCTGTTCATGTCCTCCATCTCCTAGGAATCCAGGAGTCTGGGAGCAGCGGCGCACCCGGCGACTTCCCTATCCCACGCCACCTCACTCCCGCCCGCACCACGCCTCTAACAAATCCATCATCGCCGCTGCCGCTGCCGCTCCCGTCTCGATCACCTCTCCATGGTCCAGGGTGGCAGCGGTCATGCCCGCGGCCCAATTCGTGAGACAGGAGAAAGCCGTGACCTTCATTTCCAGCGCGCGGGCTTGCAGGGCTTCCAGCACGGTGCTCATCCCCACCGCATCCGCGCCCAGGGTGCGGAGCATGCGGATCTCCGCGGGGGTTTCGTACTGCGGTCCCCGTAGCCCGGCATAGACGCCTTCGTGCAGCTCCATGCCCAGATCGTCGGCCAAGGCATGGAAGCGCTCGCGGGCAGCGGCATCGTAGACCTCCGTCATGTCGATGAAGTTCGGTCCACCCTCCAGCGGCGAGGTGCCGGTGAGATTGAGGTGGTCGGAGAGCATCATCCATGAGCCGGGCGACATGGCGGGGTCGAGCGTGCCCGCGGCATTCGTGAGGATCAGGTGGCGCACCCCTTGCTCATGCATCCAGCGCACACCGGCGCTGATGGTCTTGGCATCGTGGCCTTCGTAGAGATGCACGCGGCCTTGCATCACGATCACAGGGCAAGCGCCGAGCTTGCCGAAGAGGAAGCGCCCTGCATGGCCCTTCACCTTGGAAACCGGCAAGCCTTCCTCCGCAAAGCCGACCGTGCGCTCCACGACGACGCGATCCGCGAGAGGCCCCAGACCGGAGCCGAGTACGATGCCCGTGAGTTCTGCCATGACCTTTTCTGTTAGGGAAGTTTCGTAGCCTGGTAGTAGATGAGCTGGCCCTCCAAGGGGGCACCATCCGCGGAGCGCAGCGCCGCCAGGTCGAGGCGATGGACCGCGCCTTGCTTGGCCGTGAGTGGGATCACCAGCTCGCGCTTGTCATCAGAGAGTGCGGGCGTCCCGAGTTCCAGCTTGGCCTCATCGACCTTGGGTGAGCCGTATTCCTCGCGGTAGAGGAAGTCGAAGCGGTTGCCCGCGATCTTGTCCTGTCCGGAGGCCAGCGGCTGGCTGAACTTGAGGCGCAGGGCCTGCCCCTCGCCCGCTTTCTCGAGCTTCACGGAACTCACGATGAAGGCCTTCTCCGCTTCCACCGGCGTGATCTTGAACAGACCTTCCGCACCGGCCCAGGACAAGTGCGTCTTACCCACCCACAGGCTGCCATCCGGCGTGAAGGACAGGCGATGATTGCCATTGCCAAGCTCGGCACCGACTTCATCGAACATCGGGATCAGCGCGCCCTGGCAGAAGCCGCCCACTTCATCCGGCAGGTAGCGGACCATGCGGCTCTGGTTCATCTCCCCGAAGACCGTCTGGCCAGCGTAGGCACCCCACGACGACGGGAAAATCACCGGCTGGGTCGGGGAGTTGGCCAGGTCACCCTGGATGAAACGCGCGGTCTCCTTGTCGCGCATCGCATCGAGCTGAGGGACCGGCAGCTTGATCGGGTAGCCCTCGTCCCAGCCATCGCGCCAGACCAACGAGGCAGGGTGGCCGTAGAAGCCGCCCTTCTTGATCGAGAACAGCGGCGAGGTGCCACGCCAGTCCCCTTCGTTGTCGGTGCAGAGCAGATGGCCCTGCGCGTCGAAGCCGAGGCCCTCCGGCGAGCGGAAGCCGCAGGCATAGGGCTCCGCGCCGCTGCCATCCGGCTTCACCCGCATGATCCAGCCGCGATAAGCGACGCGCGAGAACATGCGGCCGGCATCCTTGCTGCGCTTGCCCCAGTCCTTGTCCTGGATCATCTGCTGGCGGTTCAGCACGCCCAGTTCCGACCACTGGCCGCGGATCTCAGGGCGCACACCGCCGAGACCGGAGGCGAGATTCAGGGAAACATAGTAGTAGCCATCCGGCCCCTTCGCCGGGCCAAAGGCGAACTCATGGTAGTTCCCGCTCATGCCGAAGCCATCGAAGACAGTTTCGTATTCATCGGCCTTGCCATCGCCATCGCTGTCCTTGATGCGCGTCAGCTCGGCGCGCTGCATGACCACGAAGGTGGAGGGCGACTCCATGAGAATGCCGAGCGGTTCCTGCAAGCCTTCCGCGAACTTCGCCCAGCTCTTCTTGGCCGGATCGAAGATCATCAGCTCACCGCGATGGAAGACTGCAGCCACCCTGCCATCCGGCAGCGCGGCCACACCGCCGATCTGCGGGTCCACGCCAGAGGGATTCGGCATGCGCTCCACCTTGAAGGATGCCGCGGAGGCACTGAGGGTCAGGGCCGCGAAGTACGAGAGATGCCGTATCATTTCCAGCGGTAGGTGAGGGTGAAGTCCTTGGCTTGTTCGGGAGTGATGGTCAGGCTGCCGGTGCTTGATGTCACTTCGGCAGCTTCCGGCGTGTTGACCGAGAAGGTTCCGGCCTCACACTTGAACTGCCGCTCGATCCCCTGCCCGTCCGCCAGCGGCCTGATGGTCTCTTCCAGAATCGCGCCGGACTCGATCCGGTAGCGGAAGCTGGGTACCCCATCCTTCCCCAAACGATAGCCGAGGAATTTCGGCTTTGGTGGTACCACGCTAGTTAAGACGCCAAACGGAAAACCCTCCTCCCGGTAGACCACCTTGCCATCGAGCTTCGCAAACGAGCTGCCATTCGCCTTGAAGTAGGGCCAGCCATCGATGAAGCCGCCCTTCCACACGTAGCGCAGGCAGCACTCGCTGGCATCGAAGCAGTAGGAAAGATCGCCCGGCAACGCCACAGCGATCGACGCGGGCGAGGCATCCGGCATGAAGATCCGCATCACCTGCGGGCGGCGCACCATGGTGGGCGGCGTGGCGTAGGGATCGTTGTCGTTCTTCTCCTGCTCCTTCTTCCCGCTGGCGGTGGCGATCACGTAGGCATACAGCTCGCGCAGCACCGGCTCGCCGAGGTGGGCCTGGGAGGGCATCTCGATGAAGCCATCACGCTTGTGCTCTGGCTTCACGCACCATTTCACGAAGCCGTCCGGATTGTCCCGGTAGATCCCGGCGATCTCGACCAGCGAGGGGCCGACCAGCACCTTGTCCACCACGTGGCAGGCGGAGCAATTCGTCTGGAAGACCTGCGCCGGCGTGTCCGCGGCACAGGTCGCCGCAGAGAGCAGCGGCAAGAGGCAGAAGAGGATTCTCATGCAGTGGGAGCAGTCTTGCGACTTTCCCGCGGGGTGCAAGATCAGGCGACGGCACGTGGCCGCCTCATGAATGGCCTCGAACGGCTTGGTGAACGAACGGCTCTACCGCTGGGAGCGCGGAGCCACTGGCCCGCAGAACGGTTCCCAACTGTAGTCAGCGGAAAAGGTCTGCAGCATCGCCGCGGCAGTATGCTTCCGACCCTTCAATGAGGTCACGGCTCGGGGACCACTCTGCGGGCCGGTGGCTCCGCGCTCCCAGTGGTGGAGCCGCCAACTGCCGTTGGACACGTGACGATGCGGGTAAACAGCCACCGCACTACCCGGCACGCCTAAGGCACGCGGAAAATCTTCTGCGTGTAGGGATCCCGCACCAGCTGGCCGGTCTTGTAGCCGTCCACGCGCACCTTGTTGTGCGGCTCGTAGGGGCTGATCACCTCGTCCGGGCTCCCGCTGCGCTCGGCGGTGGGATACTCCTTCTTCGGTGCGGGCGCCGGCGCGGGAGCCGGGGCCGGGGTGCCGGGCGAGGCATCCAGATCGTCATCGATCCGCGGCGCGGTGGGCCGGGTCTCCGCCGGAGGCTGGGACGAGGGATTCGGCCCGGAAAGCTGCTCGTAGCGGCCGGTCTCCCCATACTCGCCGGAGGGCGGTGGGGACTGCTCGCCACGCGGGCCGTACGGGTAGCCGGAGCCGCCCGGGCGATACGGCGGGCGCGGCGGAGTGTAGGGCTCCGGGTACAAGCACGAGTTCGCCGCAAGGACGAAGGGCAGTAAAAGCAGCACTTTCATGGGCCGTCGGACGGTGCGCACGGCCCTACTATTCAGGCCGTCGGGCCGAGGCGCAAGAAATGCTTCGAAAAGATCGCCATCTTCCGTGCCTTCGAAAGGCTGTAGCGGCGGTCGTAGACCTTGAAGCCGCCGCGCTTCATCTTGGCCAGCAGGGTCTGATAGATCGAGCGCATGATCTCCGCGGGCACCAGCGCCTTGGCATCGGACTTCGGCATGGCCTTCACGGCCTCCTGGTAGAAGAATTCCGCGCGCTCGGCCTCGTAGTTCATCAGCGCCACGAAGCGACCATCGTAGACCCGGCCGATCAGGTCGCGCTCGGTGTATTGGAAGCGCGCCATGTCCGCCAGCGGCAGGTAGATCCGCACGCCGTTGGAAAGGTCCTCGCCCACATCGCGCAGGATATTGGTGAGCTGGAGCGCATGACCCAGAGCCACCGCATAGGTCTCCGCGGCGGGATCCTTCGCGCCGAAGACCTTCAGCGAGGCGAGGCCTACCGCGCAGGCCACCTTGTAGGTGTACTGTGAGAGATCCTCCCAGGTACCGAAGCGCTGGGGACGCAGGTCCATCAGGCAGCCGTCGATGATCGCCGTGAGCAGGTGCACCGGGATCTGGTGGCGCTCGATCAGCGCGAGCACCTCCGCCTGGAGCGGATCCGGCTGCGCGAAACCCTGTTCCAAACCCTGCTTCCAGGCGAGCAGCGCGGCCTCGCGCTCCTCGATGGGCTGCGCGGGATCGTCCGCGAGGTCATCGACCACGCGGCAGAAGGCATAGAAGGTCACCATGCCGTCCCGCCGTTCCTTCGGCAGGACCTGCAGCGCGAAGGCGAGATTCGACTTTGCCTGCTTGGTGATCTCAGCGGAATCGCTCATGGGAAGAACCGCACTCATGGGAAGGACGGCGGGGAAGATGCATGCGAAGCCCCGGCAGCGCCATTCGTGCTTTTGCGAAGATCGAGTCAGTAGGTAGGTCAGCGGATGAAGCCCCAGTGGCCGGAGGTGAAGGGCCAGAGCGAGAAGAGCGCCGGGCCGGCGAGATTGAACTCCTTGACCGAGCCCCAGTAACGGGAATCCAGCGAGTTACCGGTATTGTCGCCCAGCGCGGCGTATTCGCGCATGGTGGATGTCGCCGGCTCTCCGCCAGTCAGGCGGGCCTTCTCCTTCAGGTCATCCAGATTCGCCAGGTGGAATTCCTGGCCGGGATGGAGGAGGGGACAGGGGTGGGTGCCTACCGATCTCGGGTCGGCATTCTCGTATCCCCGCGGGTTGAGCTCGCCGTAGCGGCCTTCCGACTGGATCACGCGCTGAATGCCGGGTTCCTGGGCGATCTTGCCATTCACCCAGAGGGTTCCCTTGTTTCCCTGGTTGTCGGCCGGGGTGATCGAAAGGGTATCTCCCGGCAGGCCGCAGAGGCGCTTGATGAAATGGGTGCCTTCCTGCTCGCCCATCGGCCCGTTCCTGCGACCGCCGGTCAGGATGCCGCGGGTATCGAACACGAACACCTCGCCGCGCTTGGGCCGGCGGAAATGGTAGGAGATCTTGTCCACCAGCACCAGGTCACCGGCATTCACCGGCCCGTGGAGGATGGTCTCGCCCTTCTTGAAGACTTTTTGCCGGAGATCGACGCTGGATGAGGCGCCCATTGCCCGGGCCGTCTCACCGTCCGGAGCGGCGACCTTCACCGTGGTGCCGTCGTTGAAGCTCACCTCCGTGCTGGTGAAAAGGAACCACGAGGTGTCCCGCATGCCTGCCACCTTGCAGTCATTCTTGGCCACGATGTCCGCGTAGCTGGTGCCGCGCAGCACGAAATCGATCGCCTTCTGGCCAAACCAGGGCTCCTTGAAGTCCGGTCCCTTGCTCTCGATGTTGATCCCATTGAGGGTCGGCATCATCGAGTTCGTGGGGATGCGGAAGGGCTGCACCACATAGGCCCGCAGGCCCAGGGCCACGACCAGCGCCACGAAGATGACCTCCACGTTTTCCTCCCAGATATTCTGCTGGGGGAAGCGGGGCAGCGCTTTCTCGCAGGTATCGCGCAGTTGCTTGGAAGCCTCCTCGGCGCGCGCCTTGTCATCCACCTTCACCGCTTCCATCAGGTCGGCGCGGCGCGATTCGATCTCCTCGATGCGGTCCTCCTTCAGCAAGTCGCGCTTGTAATGGATGAATTTCTTCGCGCCCTTGTACAGGAGCTTCGCCTCTTTCTTCCATTTCGGCGTGAACATGCGGGCGGAGTCTCAGCGTGAAATCCGGGCCATGCAAGCCCAGCCTAAGGCCGGGCATTCCAATGTGGCCTTGACTTTCCACTGCCTGCCTGCCACTCCCGGGCCGTGCCCGCGCTCCATCGCAAAGCCGTCCGACTCGCCGCCCGCGCCATTTGGCGTAAGGGTGCGTTCGGAGCTTGATGGCAGACAGCCACCTCCGGACGCGGCCCAAGGGCCCCGGAGGAAGAGCTGAGCTGATTGCCTTTCCCCGCCGCGCCCGCCCGCCGTTTCCGGATCCCTCACGATCCGATGAAAACACCCGATCCCCACGACCCGCGCGGCGTCTTGCTGATGCTGCTCTCCGTGCTGCTGTTCGCCGCGAACACGCTGCTGATGCGCGCGCTCAGCCTGCACATTCCGGCGGCGGACGGCTGGATGGGTATCCTCTACCGCGGCAGCGTGGGCATGCTGATGGTCGCCGCGCTCTACGGTTTCGGCCGCGGGCTCTCGCTGAAGGCCTTGATCGGCAGCCGGCTGGTGGCGCTGCGGGGAGTGATCGGCGCGCTGGCCACGGCGGCCTTCTATGTGACGATCGGCAGCCTGGGGGCCTCGCGGGCGGTGGTGCTGAACCTGACCTACCCGATCTTCGCCACGCTGATCGCCGCCTGGTGGCTGCGGGAGTCGATCTCGCGGCGGGCGCTGCTGTGGATGCTGGCCGGCTTCGCGGGGCTGCTCGCCTTTGTGAAGGGGGATGCGGCGCACGGCTTCTCCGCTTGGGATCTGCTCGCGCTGGCCGGGGCGCTGGGCGCGGGGATCGTGGTGGTGCTGATCCGCAAGCTGCGGGCGACCGAGCACGCGGGCACCATCTACGCCTCGCAGTGCTTTTATAGCATCCTCTTCGCCCTGCCGCTGCGGGCCGGCCATGTGGCGGAGGTCCCGCTGAATGGTCACCTGGTCCTGATCCTGGCCGCGGCGATCGTGAGCATCTCGCAGCTGGTGATGACGAATGCCTACCGGACCCTGCCGGTGTCGCAGGGCTCCTCCATCCAGATGCTGCTGCCGCTGGTGACCGCGGCGGGGGCCTACTTCTTCTTCCATGAACGGCTGACGGCCGTGGAGCTGGCGGGCGGGGCCCTGACCCTGCTGGCCACCTGGCGGGTGGCGGCGGCACCGAAGCGACGACGGGCGGAACCTGAAAGCGCTGACCGGGACGGGGATGCCCCCGTGCCGGTCGCTGAGGCTGAAAATGATCCTTCCGAACTCGTTCAAATTCCCGATTTGCCAAAACCATGAAGACCGCTAGCGTCCGCCCCTTTCCCATGAGCCATGTCCTGAATACTTACGGTAGATTTCCCCTCACGCTTGTCCGTGGCGAGGGCAGCCGCGTGTGGGACGATGGCGGGAAATACTACCTCGATTTCTGCACCGGCATCGCCGTGTGCTCCCTGGGCCACTGCCACCCGCGGCTGGTCGATGCCATCCGGCACCAGGCCGGGACCCTGATGCATGTCTCGAATCTCTACCACATCCCGCAGCAGGAGGAACTGGCGCGGGTGATCGTGGAGGATCACGTGAAGCTGCCGGGGAAGGTGTTCTTCTCGAACTCCGGTGCCGAGGCGAACGATGGCATTATCAAGGCTGCGCGGCGTTTCGGCCATGCCCGGCCACTGCCCGGCGGTGCGCCGAGGTACGAGGTTCTTAGTTTCACGAAGTCCTTCCACGGCCGGACCCTCGGCGGCATCAATGCCACCGGGCAGGACAAGGTGAAGGAGGGCTTCGACCCGATGTTCCCGGGCTTCCGGCATCTGCCCTTCAATGACCTGCCCGCCCTTGAAGCGGCGATCAAGCCGGAGACGGCGGCGATCTTGTTAGAGCCGGTGCAGGGCGAAGGCGGCGTGAATGTCGCCACGCCGGAGTTCCTGCGGGGCGTGGCCGCGCTGTGCAAGAAACACGACCTGCTGCTGATGCTGGATGAAGTGCAGGCGGGCTTCGGCCGCTGTGGGCACTCGATGGCCTGGCGGGCGCTCGCTCCCGAGCTGCAGCCGGATGCGATCTCTTGGGCCAAGGGCATGGGCGGCGGTTTCCCGATCGGGGCCTTCTGGCTTTCGGATCGCGCGGTGGATGCCTCCGGCAAGCAGCTGTCCTCGCTGATGGGCCCGGGCTCGCATGGCTCGACCTATGGCGGGAATCCGCTGGGTTGCGCGGCATCGCTCGCGGTGCTGGGGGAGATCGCGGAGAAGGATCTGGGCGCGCATGCGCTGAAGCAGGAGCAGCGGATCCGCGAGACCATCGCCGCGTGGAACTTGCCCGTGATCACGGAAGTGCGCGGCATCGGCCTTCTGTTAGGAGTAGGCATCGATGTTTCAAGATTCGCCGTGCCGGAAGGGAAACTGCCCGCCTCGTTCGTCTGCGGGAAGTTGCTTGAAGCCGGGCTGCTCGTTCCGGCTGCGGGTCCTGAGACCATTCGTTTGTTGCCTCCCTTGAACGTCTCCGATGCGGAGATCGATGAGGCGCTTTCCATTTTCAAATCCGTCCTCTCCACCTTGTCATGAAGCACCTTCTTTCCATCGAGGAACTCAGCGCGGCTGAGATCCATGCTCTTCTTGAGAGCGCCGTCGTGTTGAAGGCAGAGCGCGGTCAATACCACAGCCAGCCGCTGGCCGGGCAGACCTGGGCGATGATCTTCACGAAGTCTTCTACGCGGACGCGAGTGTCCTTTGAAGTGGGCATCCGCGAGTTGGGTGGCTTCCCGATGTTCCTTTCGAAAAACGACATCCAGCTCGGTCGCGGGGAGCCAATCAAGGACACGGCGCGCGTGCTTGGACGGATGGTGCACGGCTGCATCATCCGGACCTTCGCGCAGCAGGATGTGGTGGACTTCGCGCAGTATTCCGGCATTCCCACGATCAATGCGCTCACCGATGACGAGCACCCCTGCCAGATCCTGGCGGACCTGCTCACGGTGAAGGAAGTGCTCGGCGAGTGGGACGGGAAGAAGATCGCTTTCATCGGCGATGGTTTTTCGAACATGACCATCTCGTGGATGTGGGCGGCGAAGCACCTTGGCTTTGAATTGGCGGTGGCCGCTCCGGCGAACTACCAGCCGCCGGCGGATTTCCTCGCGAAGCTGGATGCGCCGAATGTGACGGTTACTACGGATCCCGTAGTTGCGGCACAGGGCGCGCATGTCATCAATACGGATGTGTGGCTCTCGATGGGCCAGGAAGATCAGCAGGACAAGGAAGAGGCCTTCGGGCCCTTCCAGGTGAATGCCGCGCTGCTGGAACATGCGGCGCAGGATCACATCGTGCTGCATTGCCTGCCTGCCTACCGCGGGAAGGAGATCACGGAAGAAGTGCTGGAGAAGCACGCCGATGTGATCTTCCAGGAAGCGGAAAACCGACTGCACGCGCAGAAGGCGATTCTGGTGGCGCTGGCTACGGGGCGCTAAGCCGGAGCGCCATGCTCCAGCGTGGCTGAATGGTCCTTAGGTGTGGCGATATCACGAGGCCGACTGAATAGGGCCGTGTCGCCGGGAGCGCCATGCTCCAGCATGGCTGAATGGTCCCCGTGTGTGGCGGCATCACGAGGCCGACTGAATAGCGCCGCACCTATTCTGCGGACCGATGGATGATAACACCAAGGGACCGTTCAGCCAGGCCAGAGCCTGGCGCTCCACATCACAGCCCCCGGAACTCCGTCGCCAGCTTCTTCGCGGTGGCCACGGTGTTGCGGTGGATCTTCGCGGTGAAGTCCGGCTGGCGGTTGTAGCCGCCGCCATACAACACGGCCAGAGGCACGCGGTTCCGGATGAAGGAGCGCAGGATCACTTCGTCCCGCTTTTGCAGGTCCTTCACCGCAAGATGCATCTGGCCGAAGCGGTCGTTGCGGTGATTGTCCGCACCGGCGATCCAGATCACGAGGTCCGGCGCGAAGACATCCAGCGCCGCCGCCAGGGTGCTGAAGAGCTGCTTCAAGTACATCTCCCCTTCCACGTAGCGCACGGTCTCCACATCCATGGAGCCGGAGACCTTCTTCGTCGGATAGTTCTTCCCGACGTGGATCGAGTAGGTGAAGACCCGCGGGTCGTCACCGAGCAGAGCGGCGGTGCCATTGCCCTGATGGGCATCGGTATCCACCACCATCACCTTGATCCCCGGCTGCTTGGCCTGGAGGTCGCGGATCGCGATGGCGACATCATTGAAAACGCAATAGCCCTCGCCATGCTCGCGGAAGGCGTGGTGCGTGCCGCCGGCGAGGCAGACGGCCACTCCCTCGGCCAGAGCGGCGTGGCAGGCCTGGCGGGTGGCTTCCACCTCGGTGGCGCTGCGGCTGTAGAGGTCCGGTGTGGCGGGCAGGCCCAATTGGATCTGCTCCTTCCGGTCAAGCTGGCCGGAGTAGATCCGCCCCACGTAATCGCTATCGTGGACGGCCTTCAAAAGGTGGCTGTCCGCCGCCTTGACCTCCACGATTTCCTCCGGCTTGAGGATCCCGCCCTGGAGGAGCATGTCCTTGGAAATGCGGAACTTCTCCATCGGGAAGGGGTGCCCCGATGGCAATTTCAGCTCCAGGTCCTGCGAGTAAAAGCAGCGCATGGCCGGGACCACGCAACCACAGCCCGGGCTGCTTGCCCAATGGATTCTCACTGCGGCATCACCCCCATGCGTTTTTGACACCTTCTATTGCGGCTGATAGGCCCTGTGGAAATCCATGGCAAACCCGTCCAAACCCGATTGGGAGGCGCTCGCGGCGCGTCCCGACTTCGCCGCGCTGCTGGCGGCCAAGCGCCGCTTCATCATCCCGGCCACGATCTTCTTCCTGCTCTACTACATGACCCTGCCGGTGCTGATCGGCTATTTCCCGGATCTGATGAAGCGCCCGTTGATCGGGAAGGTGAATGGAGCCTACGCTTTCGCATTCTCGCAGTTCCTCATGACCTTCATCCTGGCCGCCCTCTACATGCGCCGCGCGAAGAAGTGGGATGCGATGGAGCATGCCCTCCTTTCCTCCATCGAGAATTCCAAGTCCTGAGCCGATGCTAGCCGCCATTCAATTCACTCCCGCGCTCGGGATGTTCCTCGCCTTCGTGGCGCTCACCCTGGTCATCACCTGGTTCAGCGCCCGCAAGGCCAAGGGCTCCGCCGCTTACTTCGCCGCCGGCCGTAGCATCAAGGGCTGGCAGAACGGCCTCGCCGTTGCGGGCGACTACATGAGCGCCGCCAGCTTCCTGGGCATTTCCGGGATGATCGCCTTCAAGGGCTACGATGGCTTCATGTACTCCGTCGGCTTCCTGGTGGCTTACCTCACCGTCCTGCTGCTGGTGGCGGAGCCCCTGCGGAATGCGGGCAAGTACACCATGGCCGACCTCCTGGCCTACCGCATGAGTCCGCGCCCGGTCCGCGCGATGGCCTCGCTCAGCACGCTGATGGTTTCCACGATCTACATGATCGCGCAGATGGTGGGTGCCGGTGGCATCATTGAGGGCCTGATCCACGTGGACTTCGCCACCGCGGTCATTGGCGTCGGCATCCTCATGCTGGTCTACGTGGTCTTCGGTGGCATGCTCGCCACCACCTGGGTTCAGATTATCAAGGCGATGCTGCTGATGGGCGGTGCCTTCGCCTTGAGCTGGATGGTGCTTGGCAAGCACGACTACAGCCTGACCAAGTTCTTTACCGCCGTGGGCCACGCCGATTATGCCGGCACCGCAGCGCCGAAGAACCTGCTAGATCCCGGGATGAAGTACGGTGCCGCCGTGAACCCATGGGGCCCGCTCGATTTCATTTCGCTCGCGCTCGGCCTCGTGCTGGGCACCGCGGGCCTGCCGCACATCCTCGTGCGCTTCTACACCGTGCCGGATGCCAAGACGGCACGTGTCAGTGTTGCCTGGGCGATCGGGGTGATCGGGGTCTTCTACATCCTCACCACCTTCTTTGGTTTCGGTGCGGCGACGGTGCTGCCCAAGCCGGACATTATGATCGGGGCCAAGGAGAATACCAACATGGTCGCGCCGATCCTGGCGAAGGCCCTGGGCGGCGAATTGTTCTTTGCCTTCATCAGTGCGGTGGCCTTCGCCACCATCCTCGCGGTGGTCGCCGGCTTGACCATGAGTGCCAGCACTTCCTTCGCGCATGACTTCTACTCGAATGTCATGAAGCACGGGCAGGACACCGCACCTGAGACGGAGGTGAAGGTGGCGCGCATCACCGCCTTCTTCGTCGGCGCGGTGAGCATCGGCATCGCCATCAAGATGGGGCCGACGGCGAACGCCGCCTTCCTGGTGGGCCTGGCCTTTGCAGTGGCGGCCTCGGCGAACTTGCCGGTGATCTTGTTCTCCATCTTCTGGAAGCGTTTCAACACGGCGGGGGCCGTCGGCGGCCTGGCCACGGGCCTGGCGTCTGCGGTGATCCTGATCCTCCTCAGCCCGAACGGGATCTTCGGCAAGGAGGGCGCGCTCTTCCCGCTGGAGAATCCTGGCATCCTCAGCATTCCGCTGGGTTTCCTCGGGGCGTGGCTGGGGACGATCCTCTCGCCGCGTGACCCGCAGGCGGAGGCGAAGTTCGCGGAGCTGAACTTCCGCGCGCAGACGGGGCTCGGTGCGGAGAAGGCGAGTAGCGGGCATTGATCTCACCGGGGGCGTCAGCTTCAGCCGGCTTGGCTGGAACGGCGCACCCGGTGTCTATACGATTTCATAGATACACCCGCTGGCCGGGGCCCGTTCTCTCCTCCGTCCGGGAATCATGAAACGCCATTGTCCTCCGCTCCTCCGCTTCGCCTTCCTGCTTATATTCGCCCTTGCTTCCGTGGAAGCCCGCGAAGCCACAATCATTCTCTCTCCCGCAGCCACGCGGGTGGAGAAATTCGCGGCGGCGGAGCTTGGAAAATACCTTGAGGCGGCCACCGGTGTTAAGGCCGTGATCGGCGTGCAGCCGGGCGATCTCACTTTCTTCATCGGCAATCTCGAGACCGACAACAGTGACCTCACCCAGGCCGGCTTCCCCTTGGAAAAACCCGGAAGCACCGCCCTAACAGAAGAAGGCATCCTCGCCGACAGCGATGGCAAGCAAACCCTCCTCCTCGGCAAGGGTGAGCGCGGTGCCCTGAATGCCGTTTACACCTACCTCGAAGAATCCCTCGGCTGCCACTGGCCGGAGCCCGGCCGCGAGTTCATCCCCCATCTCAGCGACTGGTCACCGCAACCGCTGCACCGCATCCTCAATCCGCAAATGGCCTGGCGCGGCTGGGCGAACCATGGACGCCTCACGCGCGAATACGCGATGCAGCTGATGGACTGGCAGGCGAAGAACCGGATGAACTCCCTGCAGATCTTCCCCGCGCCCTATCAGGAATACATGGATGGCGGCGTGTCTTTCCTCAACGCCATCCTCGACCGCGGCCTGCTGCCGAATGTCGGCGGCCATTCCCGCGACTACTTCCTGAATGGACCGACCTACCTGCCCCAGCACCCCGAATGGTTCGCCAGCGAGAACGGCAAGAAGACCGAGCAGCTCGACTACACGAACTTCGACTCACTGCCCACCTACACCGCAAACGTCGTCGCCTACCTGAAGAAGCACCCGGAGATCAAGATCGTCAGCCTCTGGCCGAATGACGGCTACGGCTTCAATCCGATGGAGACCAAGGAGCGCAATCCCACCGACGTGTTGCTCACCTACATCAACAAACTCGCCGAGGGCATCAATGCCGAGATCCCCGGCGTGAAGTGCGAGTTCCTGGCCTACATCATGTACACCTCCGCCCCGCTCGCCACCAAGCCCGCACCATCCATCATCCCCACCTTTTGCGAGCACTATTCCTCCTTCGGCGCCCGCGACCACTGGCACCCGATCATCGAGGACCGCGGCGCGAACAAGCAACTGCGCGAGGAGCTGGTGAAGTGGATCGCCCTCTCCGGCCAAGTCACCCAGTTCTCCTACTACGGGGACGACTGCATCAAGCACTACCTCTACAACCCGCTGCCCGGCGTGATGGTCTCCGATTGCCACTACTACAGCAGCGTCGGCATGGCCGGGAACTTCTTCCTCTTCACCAATCCGATGAGCTGGTGGATCAATGCCGAGACCGCCTACGCCTATGCCCGCGCCTCATGGGATAAGGATGCCACGCCGGAGAAGACCACCAGCGAGTACTACACATCCCTCTACGGCCCGGCCGCCAAGCCGATGCAGGACTTCACCCGCGCCGTCCAGGCGCTCTACGAGATCGCCCCGGCCAAGTACAATCCGCGTGACTACGTCGGTGCCGTCGATCTCGCGGGCAGCGGCAAGAGCTATGAGGAAGTCTTGAAGCAATACGCGGAAGGCATCGCCCGCGCGGAAGCCACGCTCAATACCGCCGAGTCCGCGATCCCGGATGCAGACGCCTGGTTCAAGGAGCGCCTGCGCAAGCTGCGCTCGGACCTCCGCTACATCCATCTCTGGTACCAGGTCGAATGCGGCCTGCAGCAACTGCAACAGGTGAAGACCGCCAAGCTCAAGGAGCACCTGCTCGCTTTGATCGCCGAAGGCCTCAAGCTCGAAGTCGTGGCAGACGACGACGCCAACGGCTACCGCTCGGCCAATGCGATCTTCAACCGGCGCAAGGAGCTGATCGAGGGGATGGAGTGCACGGCACCGTAAAGATCAATCGAGCCCTGCTCTGCCGACCGAAATCTGCAGCATGCCGGAAGGAGTTCACCGCAGAGGCGCAGAGGTCGCAAAGGGTCGCGGAGTGGAGATGGATGAACCGCCAAGACGCCAAGTTCGCAAAGATCTTAAAACTTGGCGCCCTTGGCGTCTTGGCGGTCCCTCTTCTTCTCTCTGCGACCCTTTGCGACCTTTGCGCCTCTGCGGTGAATCGAGCCACCCTCGATGGACCCGAGCACCCATGTTGGTCTGGAGTGGGTAGTTCATCATTCGAAGTGCCTTGGAGAATGGTGCACAGGCGGTTGCAGAATACCAAGGTTGCAGGCCTACTGCTGCTTTTGCAGCCGCGGAAGCCCCGTTTTTCTCGGCTGCTCTTCGCCTAATAATTTGAATATTAGCGATTAATGATTCCTGTATTTACAACCCTCCCCCGTGATTGACCCCCCGCGGGACCGCTGCTAGCGTCCGCGCCCGCCGATGAGTTCCGAATCGCAATACAAAGACACGCTCCTGCTGCCGCAGACGAGCTTCCCCATGCGTGGGGATCTCGTTGAGAACGAGCCGAAGCGTCTGGCGATTTGGGAGAAGCAGGACCTTTACCAACGGATTCTCGCCCGCCGCCGCGCGCAGAAGGCACCCACCTACATCCTTCACGATGGCCCGCCCTTCGCGAATGGCGACGTGCACATGGGCACCGCGCTCAACAAGGTGCTGAAGGACCTCGTCGTGAAGTCGAAGACGATGGCCGGTTTCGCCGCGCCCTTCGTCCCCGGCTGGGACTGCCATGGCCTGCCGATCGAGTTCAAGGTGGTGAAGCAGGCGACTGGCCTGGAGCCCGCGGAGATCCGCCGCCGCTGCACCGAGTTCGCGGAGAAGTTCATCGAGATCCAGCGCGGCTCCTTCCGCCGCCTCGGCGTCTTCGGCGATTGGTACAATCCCTACCTCACCATGGCCCACGGCTATGAGGCGGAGATCCTGCGCGTCTTCGCCAAGCTGGTGGAGAGCGGCGTCGTCTACCAATCGAAGAAGCCGGTCCAGTGGTCCTACGGCGCGCACACCGCGCTGGCCGAGGCCGAGGTGGAGTACCAGGACAAGGAAAGCCCCGCGATCTTCGTCAAGTTCCCGCTGACCCCGGAGTCGTCCTCGAAGCTCGGGATCGGCAATGCCTCGATCGCGATCTGGACCACCACTCCGTGGACCCTGCCCGCCAACCTCGGCGTGGCGGTGCACCCGGAGTTCACCTACGAAGTCAGCCAGTTCGAGGGCAATGGCCGCAGCGAGATCCTCATCGTCGTGAAGGAACTCGTGGCCGAGCTCGAAGCGAAGTCCGGCATGCGCCGCATGTCGGTGCTGAAGAGCGTGAAGGGCCGCGAGCTCGAAAATCTCGAAGCGCGCCACCCTTTCCTCGACCGCACCTCGAAGATCATCCTCGGCAATTTCGTCACCACGGACACCGGCACCGGCGCGGTTCACATCGCCCCCGGTCACGGTGCGGATGACTACGTCGCCGGCCAGCAGTATGGCCTCGGCCTGCTCTCGCCGGTCGATGACGATGGCAACTTCACTGCGGAGGTCGGCGTGCCGGACCTCGTGGGCAAGCACGTCTTCAAGTCGAACGAGCCGATCATCGAGCTGCTCGAGGAGAAGGGCGTGTTGCTGGCCCGGGAAGTCTACCGCCACAGTTACCCGCACTGCTGGCGCTCCAAGACGCCGATCATCTTCCGCGCCGTCGAGCAGTTCTTCATCTCGCTCGAAACCCTGCGCGGCAAGGCGCTCTCGGAGATCGACAAGGTCGAGTGGCTGCCGGCCAACGGCCGCAACCGCATCTACGGCACCGTGGAATCCCGCCCGGACTGGTGCATCTCGCGCCAGCGCACCTGGGGCGTGCCGCTGCCGGTGTTCTTCGATGCCGACAACAAGGCGATCCTCTCCGCCGAGGTCGCGCGCAAGGTCGCGGACCTGGTCGAGACCAAGGGCACCAACATCTGGTTCGAGCTTTCCGATGCCGAGCTGGCCGAAAAACTCGGCCTGCCCGCCGGCGTGAAGAAGTGCCGCGATACCCTGGACGTCTGGATCGACTCCGGCTGCTCGCACGTCGCCGTGCTGGAGAAGCACCCGGAGCTCCACGCCCCCGCCGATCTCTATCTCGAAGCCACCGACCAGCACCGCGGCTGGTTCCAGAGCTCGCTCATGATGAGCGTGGCCTGGCGTGACAAGGCTCCCTACAAGACCGTGCTCACCCACGGCTTCGTGGTGGACAAGGACAAGAAGGGCAAGCTCTCCAAGTCCGAGGCCGACAAGTCCGGCAAGCCGATCGATGCCGCGCACTATTACAACAAGTACGGTGCGGACATCGTGCGCCTCTGGGTGTCGTCGGTCGACTGGCAGAGCGAAGTGCCCTTCGGCGAGGACCTCTTCAAGCAAGTGGCCGAGCCCTACCGCCGCTTGCGCAATACCCTGCGCATCCTGCTCGGCAATCTCGACGGTTTCGATCCGGAGATGGACCGCGTGGCCGCCAGCCACATGCCGCTGCTCGACCAGTGGATCCTGGAGCGCCTGAACGTGGTGGTCAGCGAGTGCCGCAAGGCCTACGAGACCTTCGAGTTCCGCAAGGTCTTCAACTCGCTCAACCAGTTCTGCTCCGTCGATCTCTCCGCCATCTACATCGATGCGACGAAGGACCGCATGTATTGCGATGCGAAGAACTCCGTGCGCCGCCGCGCCAGCCAGACGGCGATGTATGATGTCTTCTCCTCGCTGAGCCGCCTGCTCGCGCCGATCCTCGTCTACACGGCGGACGAAGCCTGGGAGCACGCGCCCTTCACCGATGGCAGCGTGCACGAACAGGACTTCCCCGAGGCCGATCCCGCCTTCGCCGGCGGCCAGGCCACCGCGAAGGTGAACCGCCTGCTGGAGATCAAGCGCACCGTCCAGACCGCCATCGAGGAGCAGATCCAGGCCAAGGTCTTCGCCAAGAACAACGAGGCCGCCGTGCAGCTCGTGGTCCCGGAGAAGGAGCTGGTCTACGATCTCCTGCGCGACCGCCAGTTCGCCACCGAGTTCTTCATCATCGCCGATCTCGATGTCTCCGCCGGTCCCGCGCTTTCCGCGAAGGCCAGCAAGACCAAACACGAGATGTGCCCGCGCTGCCGCCGCTACGAGCCGCTCGGCAAGTCCTCCGGCCTCTGCGCCCGTTGCGAATCCGTCGTCCAAGCCGTGTCCCATGCCTGAAGCCAAGGCCAGTGCCGAATTGCAGTCGCCCGCCATGATCGCCGGCGGGAGGAAGGAGTGGAGCCTGCTCACCGTGCTCTTCGCCGTCACCCTGCCGCTCTACGTCCTGGACCAGTGGACGAAGTTCTGGGTCGTCGGGCGTTTCGCCGAGCCGGAGCGCGGCTTCAATAGCATCGCTCCGGAGGATGCGATCCAGGTGATCCCCGGCTACTTCAACCTCACCCGCGTCCACAACCAGGGCGTGGCTTTCGGCTTCGGCAATGGCAGCGATTGGGCGCCGATCGTCTTCCTGATCGTCCCGCTGGTCTTCCTCGGCATCGTCACCCTGGGGCTGAAGAAGAACTTCTTCGCCGGGAACTTGGGGAAGGTCGCCGTGGGCCTCCTGCTCTGCGGCATCTTCGGCAATCTGACGGACCGCCTCGTCCAGGGATCACGGCTCTCCTACATGGCGGGCCAGCCCTTCTGGGAGCGCCTGAAGGCCGGCTACGTGGTCGACTTCCTCGACTTCAAGATACCCCTCTTCAATTACCAGTGGCCCTCCTTCAACGTGGCGGACTCCTGCATCTGCATCGCCGCCACCCTGCTCTTCTTCACCGGCCTGCGGGCAGACCTGAAGGCGGCGAAGAAGGAGTGAGCCACGACCGATACTTGTTGAGTGGGGGGGGCCACCTGCCCCTTACCCGCAAGTGAGTGAATTGCCCGGTTCTCCGCGCTGGAGGCGCATCGGAGATTAGCCGGTGGTGGAGGCTCTGCGGAACCACCGGAAAGGCCGTCACAAGGATTCCCGCCCCGGAGGGCCGGCGGAAGTGGCGCTTCTACGGGCGATATCGTACTTCCTTGGCCTTTCCGGTACGGCTGCTCCAGATCCCGGAAACACCCTCGTGCTTCCGGCATTCATTTCCGTCGCCCCTGCCGGGGCTCAACGGTTTTTGCCGTGCTTACCGGTGGTTCCGCAAAGCCTCCACCACCGGCTAATGCCCGACGCGCCTACCGGCGCTGAAGACAAACATCGCCCGGCTTATGGTTAAGGGCAGATGCCGCCGCACTTCACCATCCAGCCACACTTTCTGATTTGAGAAACCCCTCCCGCGATCCAAGATCCCCGCTGTGAGGTTTCTCCGCGCCGCGCTTCTCTTCCTCTGGGTCCTGCTTCCGGTCGCGCCGGCCCTGGCCCAGGACGAGGAAGAAGCCCCGCTCCCGCCCGCGCCGCAGAACCTGGTGCTGGACAAGGCCCGGCTCTTCGCCCGCCAGCCGGAGAGCCTGAAGAAGGTCGGCGCCGCGCTCGCCACGCTGGAGCAGAAGCACGGCTACCGGCTCTACTTCGTCATCTACGATTCGCTGATTGGTGCGCGCAGCCTGGAGCAGCAGGCGGAGGCCTTGCGGGTGAAATGGCTGGGGGAGGACCCCGGCGCGGTGCTCCTGCTGGAGTCCGATAGCTTCAAGTGGGTCTTCGCCCAAGCCCCGCCGCTCCAGCAGGAGGGCGAGCCCGGCCAGATGGTCCAGCGCGACCGGCCGACCGGCTTGGGGGACCTGGACAAAGAGAACCTCCGCCGTACGCTCCGGCCGGCCCTGCTGCCATTTGAGAACAAGGACCGCGCCGCCTTCGCGGAGACCCTGGGGCCCGGCGCCGCCGCGGAGATCGGCCTGATGCTGGACAAGCGCGCCGCCAGCCCGACCGGCCCGGGCCGCACCACCATGATGCTGCTCGCCATCGGCGTGATCGCGGCGCTGGGTCTGGTGGCCCTGCTGGTGGGTGCCGCCCTGAAGAGCTGGGAGGCCCGCTCGAAGGAACGCTTCGTCTTTCCAAAAGTGAGCGTGGGTACGCGCCTCGGCGCACCCTACGGCGGCGGGAAAGTCAGCACCCGGGAGTTCGGCCGGAAGTGAGGGAGAAGTTCACCGCAGAGTCGCAGAGGCCGCGGAGGGACGCAGAGAGTGGAAAGGGAACCGCCAAGACGCCAAGTCCGCAAAGATTTGGAAGACTTGGGCTCTTGGCGTCTTGGCGGTTCTCCATTCTTCCTTCTCCCATTTCCAACTCCGCGATCCTTTGCGAACTCTGCGCCCCTGCGGTGGATCAGGCCATCTGTGGGAGAGCCCGCCACCTTGGAACGGCACCTGCGAGGAAGATCGGGAACACATCCCGAAAATTCCATGACACCGATTGACCCGGCCCAAGCCGTTCCGCTCACCCGCAAGTCCTCCACCGCGCCGCCCTATGTGGACGAGGAGCCCAACATCGCCCTCGTCCAGCAGGGCTTGGAGCTGGCGGAAGATGAAACCCGCGATGCCGTGGCGGATGCCTACCAGGAAGGCGCCCGCCAGAGCGAGGACTCCGAGGAGTCCATGGACGACATCGACTACGTGGAAGCAGAAGACGGCGAGACCTCGCCCGAGCTCTCCGCCATGCATGTAGAGACTCTCCCGGAGGAGTAGTCCTGGAAGCTGGCCCATCTCCTGCGAGAAGACACCCGTGACTGGCGTGTTAACACTCTCCGTCCTCCTGCTCTGGCTCATGGCCTGTGCGCTGTGCATGTCCTGGTTCGGTGCTGCCAAGTGCCGCCCGGCTTCCTATCATGGCCGGGCTCACGGGCATGAGGAAGGTCCCACCTTCTGGCTTCGGGTCTTCGTGCTGAGCGGCGTGGCGCTGTGGGTCCTCTGGGTGTGGGCGGCGCATTAAGCATTGCAGCGCCGTGCTTTTTGCAATCATCCTGCCGCCCCCCACGACCCATGTTTGGCAATTTCAAGGACAGTCTGGCCTCCAGCGCCGTGAAGAGTTTGGTCTCCGCCCGGCTGGAGCGCTACGGGCGCCTGACCGAGCTGCGGATCAATAGCCGGGAGAAGTCCCTGCAGGTGGAGGTCCTCCTCGCCGGGGAGCCGAGCGAGATCCGGGTGGAAGTCGGGCGCTACCGGATCACCGGGCTGGCCGGCTCCCACGTCATCGTGGTGGAGAGCATCAAGGCCTCCCGCCCTTGGCTCCAGCTCGCCCTGGAGGATTTTGTGGTCGGGAAACCCTTCCCGATTCCCACCGTCGCCCTGGTGGCGCTGGGCGGGGCGGAGGGGCTGGCCTGAACCCGGTGGCTCGCGGCCCCGCACCGTAAGGTATCACGCCGGCAGCACCCGCAGGCCCGCCGCTTGCGCCATCGCCCGCTGGCGCATGTCGAGGGAGACGAATTCCCGCATGCCTGTTTCCAGCGCCGCCGCCACGTGCAGGGTGTCGAGGCTCCGGCATTTGGTGCTTACCGCATGGGCCGCGGAGAGCAACTCCGCGCGGGCGAAGACGGAAGACAGATCGCAGGCGGGCCGCTTGTAGCGCTGCGCCGCAATGTCCGTTTCGAAATCGGCCAGCGCTGCCCGCGCCTCCAGCTCCGTCAATTCCCCCCGGCTTTGTTTCAGCCGGACCGCGTTGCGGATTTCCAGTTCTTGGAAAGGGGTGAGCGCAAGCGGCGTCGGGAATCCGGTCGCCAGAGCGATGGCCTGAAGGCTGTTCGGCTCCTTCACGTAGAGCTTCACCAAGATTCCCGTGTCGATGTAAACGCCCATCGCCCGCTTCACTCAATACTCTCCCCGGCCTTCGTCCACGAGTTCCGACAGGGGCGGGCCGGGCGGGGGCCCGTTGGGGAAAATGCGGTCCAGCCGGGCCTTGAAATCAGGCCATTCCACCGGCTTTTTCAGGCGGTGCTCGCCGATGAAGCCCTCCAGTGCGACCAATTCCGCGGCGCTCAGATTGGGGATCGCGGCTTCGATCTCCTGCAAAGTGGTCATGCCCTTATCGTTCCACAGGCGCCGGTGCTTCGCAATCTCCGATCCGCAGGCCTCCCGGTCGATCCGCTCCCGGCGGCTTGACAGGGCGGCGCGGGCATGCATCCTCCCGCTCCCCGCCGCGTCGGAAACGTGACCGGGCCCTCAAACTGTCATGAAAAAGGAACTTCATCCGAAATACAACCCGGTCGTCTTCATCGACATGACCACCGGTGCCCGTTTCGTCACCCGCTCGACCAAGTCTTCCGACAAGAAGGAAGTCATCGATGGTGTCGAGCACTCCATCATCTCGATGGGTATCACCTCCGATTCGCACCCCTTCTTCACGGGTAAGTCCACCTTCGTGGACACCGAAGGCCGGATCGACAAATTCCAGAAGCGCTTCGGTGCGGTCCGCCGCGCTGCCAAGCCGAAGGCCTAAGACAGCCCTTCGCGCGACGAAGCACGATTCTTCTGCTCTCGTTTTCCCCAAAAGCGCCCGCCCGCAGCCAGCCTGCGGCCGGGCGTTTTTCTTTGGTCCCGGGCTGACCGTGACCTGTCAAAGGCAGGGACCGTCGCTCCGCGCGGTCCGGCGGTGGGCGGCCCTCAACTTCTCTCGTTCCGCTTGGGCTCGTCGTGCCTGTGCACAGACCTTGGCGTGAGGATCATTCCCCCGGTGCCCTACCGCCCCTCCCACGCCTCCCTCAACTTCCCCCGCAAGCTCTCCAAGCCCCGCGCCTCCATCTCCTGCATCAGCGAGCCCGCCGGATCCGGCCCGCCGAGATGATCCAAGGCTACCCACTTCCGCTCTTCCGCCCGCAGCGGGATCATCAGCAGCAGGCACAGCGCCGCCGCGGCAGTGAACAGCGGCACCAGCAAGCGGCACGCGAGCACTCCACCCAGAGCCGCTTCCCGCGGCTGCATGAGCGCCAGACAGGTGCGCCAGAATAGCCACAGCAGCGGCAGGCCCAGCACCGGGACACCGAACACCAGGTATTCATCGTTCGGCGGCAGGTAGCGCAGGATGCCCGCCACCGGCACGCAGAGCGCGGCTATCGCGGCAGCCGTCCAGCCCACCCACATCCCGCCGCAGCGCAGGCCCACCAGGCCCGCGCGCTTGGCAATCCGCCAGCGTGCGGTCTGCAGCAACATGCACCACGCGAAGAGCACTGAAGCGATGACTTGCAGGACCGCGGGTGACACCTCCGAGATGCCATTCAGTCCCAAATCGCGGCAACCCAGAGGCGTGAAACGGATGATGGCGATATGCCACAGCAGCGGCAGCAAGATCCCCAGTCCTGCCAGCCATGCGAAGTCCCGCCGCCTGAACAGCTGCATGAGCCCCGCCGCCAGTCCACGCTGCGCCGGCAAGCGCCGCCAGCCTTCCAGAAAGGCCAGCCCACCTAACAGCGTGAAAGCCAGCGCCGCGGCCAAGGCCGAATAGCGATCCGCCAGTGCATACTCCGCCATGCGGCCGGGCATGTAGGCTTCCGGAGCTTCCCCGCCTCCCAACCTGGCGTGATCACCGGCCACCATCGTGGCAGCGATCCGGTGCTCTGCCGGCGTGAGCGTGCGCGGCGCAGTGAGGGCGAGCATGCGGATCTTCTCCAACCGCTCTTGTTCCGCCGTGAGCCTCAGTCTCCGTGCTTGGTCTGCGAACAAATCGCTGGCGGTGGCGAGATTTTCGATTTCCTGAAGCTGTGCCTGCAGGTCGGAAAAAGGCGGCAGGGCCAGATGAACCTTTGCCCAGTTGGAGACCCAGCGCCGCCAGGCTGCCGGGTCGTGTTGATCCACCAGTTCATCCCCGCGCATCACCCACGGCGCGGACAAGCGGTTGGGAGAGGAAATCCGGGCGTGCTCCGTGGAGAGAAAGGAAAGCTGCGCCACTTGGTCCGCCACCCCCGTGACCGGCCCGATCATGTCCAAGCGCCGCCGGGTATGGGGCAGGAGACTGCTCGAGATCCGGGGACGGGCAGCGGCCTCCTCCAGCAGCTTCACTGCTTGTCGGAATTCCTCCCTGTCGTAGTAGCGCGTCTTGTTCATCCCGGGCCAAGAGGCGCTGGACGTGTAGTAATCGCGGGCCATGTCGAGCTGCCACCTCCCGTTCTCCGGCTCCAGACTTGCCGCCTTGAGCAGCATGGGACGCAGATCCGCGGGCCGTTCGACCCGCCCCTGGACCGCGATTTCTTCCAGCAGTTCACCGCTGGGATTCTTGGCCGCGGCCTTCAGCCAGTCCACCACCTCCTCGTCGCGGATGTTCTTGGAGTTGGAGAGCAGGAAGACCCGGTCCTGGATACTTCGACCGGCCGCGATGTCCTCGTTGCCACCTGGCAGCCAGTCGCCCCACGAGTGGGCGATGGGATAGACGTAACTGAGCCGGCTGGATTCCCGGTTCGCGCTTCCCAGCACTACCGCCATCACGCAGATCATGATGAGGATCCCGGCCACGGTGAGAATGCTCCGCCGCTTCCACCTCGTGCCCGCTTCTTCCAGCCGCTGCGTGGCCTCTTCCAGCGTATCATCACCCGCTCCGGGATCCGCATGCATCAGCCGCTCCATCAGTTCGCCGCGCGCCAGCTCGCCCTCGGCGCTCTTCCCCAGGGGACGCACCGCGAGATCGATGAAGCGGAAGCGTTCCTCCAGCACGCATGTGATCTAGCAGATTTGGCCGGAGCACGGCAACGCCGCAGAAAGGTGGTCCGCACTGCTTGCTGTGCGGCGAATGGTTCCCGGCAGCGGACGGAGACCAAGATGCCCCCGGGTGCGGATCCGCGAAAGGTCACCAAGGCGTGGCGAACATAGGACCCGGCTGCGAGCTATCGACACGACAGCAAATCGGTCCACCGGGAGATGCGGGATGAGAGGGGCACCTGGGCCTGCACTAACCAGCCGCGAAGGGGTGAATCAGAGCTTACCCGAGGGCTCTGGGCAGAGCCCGCTGCCGGGTACCATTCGCCGCACAGCAAGCAGTGCGGACCACCTTTTGCACGCCGCGATTAGGCAGGACCCCATGATGTGCTTGTCTCTCACGGCACCACTACCTGCCGGATCTCCCCGGAGTCCGCGCCCTTCAGCGAGCGGGGATAGACCGCATTGCCCAGCGAATAAAAGATCCGCGCGCCGCCATGGCATTCCTCCTTCTGCACCACGTGCGGATGCGCCCCGGCCACCACTGCCGCTCCCTGCGCCGCCAGCCAGCGCATGCACTCGCGCTGCGCGTCATCGGGCTCCGCATCGTATTCCCGGCCGGCGTGCAGCATGACGATGATGCTCTCACCGCGAGAGCGCGCTGCGTGGAATTCACCTTCGAGCAGTACTTTGTCCTGCGGCCATGCGGCGATCACCGCCTTGCCATCGCGCGAGCGCTGCTCGCCCACGGCGCTGATGCCGAAGACGGCGAGCCGCGTGCCACGGCGCTCGATCACCAGCGGCAGGCACGCGTTCTCCTTGGTCTCGCCCGCGCCGCAGCAGGCGAAGCCCGCTTCGTGCAACACCTCAATGCTATCTAACAGGCCAGTGCCACCGGCATCGAAGGCATGGTTGTTTGCCAGGGAAACTACATCCACTCCTTGCTCCCGCAGCCAGGCCAGGCGCTCCGGCGGGAAGCGGAAATCGTAGCGGCCCTTGTCGCCTTCACGGCTGGAAGGCACGCCCTCCAGATTCGCCAGGAAGAGATCCGCATCGCCCCGGCCGAAGCCCTTGGTGACCACGCGCTCATCGCCTGCCAGCACCACGTCTCCCGCCAGCGCGATCTTGCAGCCGCCGCGGCGTGGAACGCGCAGCGCGAAGCCCGGGCGCTCTGCCGCCAGCACCGAAAGCGGGACGATCTCCGGAAAGCCGCCGAGGTGATGCATGACGAGATCGCCGCCGTCTAACAGGCCAAGCGGCGGGCGGTCTTCCCACAGGGCCGCAACGTGTTGGCCGAAGTCGATGGCGATGCCGGCTTCGATCTCCGCGGCGCTGATCGGCACGGCATCCGCGATGCCCGCCTTCTCCACCTTCAAGTCGAGCTGCGCGCGCAGGCGGCCCGGGTCGCCCCAGGTCATCGGCACGCCATTGCGGCGCCACGCGTAGGTGAGAAGATTCGCACAGTCGCTGCCCCAGCCGGTCTCCACGCCGGAGAGATCATCCCCGGCCACGCCCGCGATGCCGAAGACATAGGGCATGCCACGGCATTCGGAGAGCGCTCCGCGGAAGCCCTCTGCGGCGCGGATGCAGAGATTCACCGGAGCTGCCGGCAGCCAGCCCTCCGCAGTCTCGCATTCCGCCGCGATCCGGAAACGACCGCCTCCGGGCTTCCGCCACGTCGCAGGGTCGAGCTGGAAGTCCGTGGTTTCGCCCAAACTACGACGCTTCTCGTAGATCCAGCGGCCCGAGGTCCTTGAGAACCCCTTGCCCAGGCCGGTGGCGGGAATCAGATCGTAGGCCGGGCGCGCGGGCTCCAGGAAAAACCAGCGCACCTTTCCCGTGGCTCCTTCCGGGGCTTGGGCGCGCAGCACCGGCTCCTCGCCAGCCCGGTAGCGCCATGCATCGTCCCAGTCTTGCGAGCCCGTGGCAGGCCGGATGGAGCACAGATTTTCCGGCCACTCTTGCGGAGCCGCACCATGGCCGGTCACATGCAGGCGATCCCCCAGGCTTGCGAGCTTGAGCTTTAGCGCCGTGCTCGCCTTGGCCGCCTGCCAGCGCGGCACGGACTTCCCTTCCTTCGCCAGTTCCGCCGCGCGCAGCGAATCATCCGGCCGATCATCCGCCGCGATGTCCAACTCAAGCTCCGCACCTCGTGTGAAGCGCACGGCATCCACCGCCAGCGTGGCCAGTGCTTCCGCATCCGCATCGTCATGAAGCCATGGCCGGGACACCGCGAAGGCCACGCCCGCCAGGCCGGGCCAGTCCATCGCTTCCTCCCACACCTGCGCGAAGTTCTTCTCGCGCTCCTCCGCCGTCATCCCTGTGAAGAAGTCGAGATCGATGGCCAGGATCACCGGCCGCAAGCCCGGTTCCCACTTCGCGTAGTCCTTCAAGTCCCAGGTCTCCCAACGCCCGGCAAAGGAACCCGCGGCGCGCGGCTCCACCTCCAGCCGGCCATCAAGCTGCTCCACCGCCTCCGCCGTGCCCGCGGCCTTCGCTTCATCTGTTAGATCGGGCTTGGCCAGCCACCTTACGCCGTCGACCGGCCTCGGCAGCAAGGGCTCGATCCAATTGAATGCCTGCAAGCGGCCCTTCGCCCGCCATGTCTCCACGCGCTTCGTGCGCTCTGCGAGAGAGGGGACCCGCCGCAAGCCTTCGCGGATCTCCTCCGAGCGTTCTGCCGCAGAGGCATCGCTATGGGCATCCACCAAGACCAGCACATAGCGGTCATCCGGATCAAAACTCCGCGTGATCCAGCCGAAGGTCTCCGCATGATTGTCTGCCAGGAAGACCGGCAGCCGCTCACGAGCCAAGACGGGCCACGCGACAAGCAGGCAGCCTGTGACCGACAGACACCTCTTCACGCTAGCGGGAGGGCTGGATCTTGGGCTTCTTGTCGACCTTCACGTCCAGGCTCACTCCGCTCACACAGAGGTCCTCATACTTGCTGCCCTTCCACACGTCCTCGAAGGTAAGCCGGATCGTCTTCACCGGCTTCGTGTAGCCGCTCACGGGAATCCGCGCCCACTCCGGTGCATCGGGAATCTCCGCATGAAAGCGCTGCTCGCCGTTGAGCTCCACCAGGATCTTCCTGGGCCTGGCATTGGCCGCAAACAACTCAGGGGTCATGGTGTATCCCGGCATCAGGTTGATCGCGCTCAGCGGCTTTGGAACCTCGGGCGTGAGCTCCAACCATTCCCCGATGCCCGGACCTTTCGCGCCCTCGCTCCATGCACCCATCTGGCCCGAGCCCTCCTTCACCAAGGAAGCATCGTAGCTCCGCTTGCCGATGCTTTCCGGCGTCGGTGCCAGCGTGGAGCTCGCCTTCACGCTGTAGTTCCGGTGCCGGATCGCCCACTTTTCCCCACGCTCGACGAATTCGACCCGCCCCTTGCCGTCACCGAAGGATCCATCCGGCGTGCGGCCGTAGCTCCTTTCCTCCGGCCGCGCTTCGATCTCCAGATCGTCAGCCATCGCGGGCTCGAGGTTCTCGAAGTTCCACACCTAGTTGTCGCCCTCCTTCTTGAAGCGATTCACCGGCTTGAGAACCTTCAGTTCATCCGCCGGGATGCCCGCGGGCCGCAGCGTGATGCGCCCGCTGCCGATCGTGCCCGCCCAGCAAGCTGCGGTGGAGAGGCGGTACTTGAAGATTCCCGCGCTGTCCGAACCATCTTCGCTCACGGTCCATGACTCCAGCGGGTAGCTGCTCTTGAAGCGGATCGATATCGGGATCTCTTCCTTGGCGGTGAAGCTGACCTCGGAGACCAGCCAGCCGGCCAGGCCCTTGAAGCGCTCGTCCTTCTCCGGATTCTTTTCGATCTGCCACTTCGCGCTGATCTCCTTGCCGCCCGCGGTGATCACGTAGTCCTTGCTGTACTTCAGCTTGTCCGTCTTTCCGTCCGGGCCACCTTCCATTGAGTAGTCGTCGAAGGTCTCCTCCACCGGGAAGCCGAAGCGGACCTTCACCTTGCCGTCGGTCTCGTTGCGCATCAGGTAGCGGATCTCGACATTCGCTTCATGCGAGCCCAGGGCCACGTCCAGCTTCTCATCCAGGATGCGGATCTTCTCCACTTCCTGCGGCTCGAAGACTTCGATGTCGCCTGCCCGGTGCAAGCCGCCGCGGGTGTAGCCGCCACCATTGCCGAAAAGGGCAGCAGGCAGGAAGGCTGCCAGCGCGAGCGAAATCCGGATTGCCGTTTTCATGGATTCATCATCACTCCCTCATCAGGGTAAAATCAACTCTCGTCCCGTGGCAGATTGCAGCGCAGTCTCCGCGAAACCCACCCATCCCGTGAACCGCCTCCTCAAGCTGACCCAGGCACCGCTGCTGAATGAAACGCGGCCGGTCACCTACACCATCGTCTTCGGCACCTGGGCGGAGGTGCTCCTCTACTGCCTGCTGCACGACCAGTACATGGTCCGCATCGCGCCCACTCATTTCACGCTGTATCATGATCCGCTGTGGGGAATCGAGAATCCCTACCTGCTGGCCGCGGGCTGGGCCTTCCGCGCCTCTGTCGGGCCGGGGCTGGTGCTTGGCCTGGCCGCGCTCTTCCTGGGGCGTGCCGGCAGCCGGCCGAAGATCGCGCCCGCAACCATGCTGAAGACCGTGCCTTGGTTGATCCTCGTCACGGAGCTGGCCGGGCTGGCCACGGGTGCCTGGGCCTGGCACTACGAACGACCGCTCTATCCGGAGATCATCTATCCCGATGGCACCGTGCCGATCCTGATCAGCCAGACGATCCAGGTGACTTGCTATCTGGCGGGCGCCTTGGTCTCGCTGTGCTTCTTGATCTGGCTGTGGCGCAAGCGCCGGAGCCTGCCGCAGGGCCCTGTGGCAGAAGTGGCGGATGAGTCTCCCACGGGGCATTGACGCAGCGCGGGCTTTCCTCTATCCGGGGACCATCATGAAGCTCCTCCTTCTCCCATTCCTCCTGGCCGCCAGCGCGATGGCGGCGGAGCCGGTGCAACTCCCGCTCGATGTCGGCACGCTGAAAATGACTGACGGCCGCGTGTACGAGGAAGTGAAGGTGGTGGGGCAGGATGCCGTGGGCCTGAAGGTCACGCACTCCGGCGGCACCGCGCGCATCGCCTTCGAGAAGTTGCCGAAAGCCCTGGCGGACCGCTTCCCGCGTGACCCGGAAGCGGCGAAGAAGCAGAAGGAGGAAGAAGCCAAGGCCGAGGCCGCCCATGAGCGGGCCGTCGCGGAATCGAAGAAGAAGCCGGCGGCGGCCGCGGCGGACGAAGGGGATGAGAAAGGCAGCGCCGTGGAAAAGGAGCCCGAGATGTCCGGCGACAACAAGGCGAAGATCGCGGCACTGAAGGCTTACATCGCGCGCCTGGAGAAGGGGATCGGCGACGCGCAGGCCGAGGTCGACAAGTCAAAGCAGCGCGCCGAGGACCTGCGCGCGGGCTCCAGCTACACCGTGGAAGCAACGGACAGCAATGGGCGCGTGTATCAGGACACCCGGACCAACCCTGCGAAGTATGCCAAGGCCCGCTATTACGAAAACCGCGCCGACAACTACGCGGCGAAGATCAGGGAAGCCAAGACCCTGATCGATGCGGCCAAGGCCAAGATCGAATGGCTGGAGAAGGAGAAGAAGTGAGCGCCACCGCGTTTGCTTGAACCGCGAAATAACGCGAAAAGCGCGAAATCTAACAGCCGCGCAAGAGGCTTGGTGGTTTGCTCTGCCTTTCTTCCCTGCTTCTCGAATTTCGCGGATTTAGCGTCCTTTCGCGGTTGAAAAACCAAAGCCGCCCTCACCCCTGTGGCGACAAGCGGACCTCCACCGCACCGAGCGCCGTGTAGTCCGCCGGATTGCAAGCCAGCACGATGATCTGCAGCCCCCGGCTCGCGGCGAGGTCGAGCATCCGCTGGAGCAGCTGGACCATCTGCGGATCGGCATTGGCGAAGGCATCGTCCAGGACCAGCGGCAGGCAGCCATCGTGATCCGCGGCCAGGATCTCCGCCATGGCGAGCCGCAGCGCGGCGGCGACTTGTTCCTTGGCCCCGCCACTCAGGGTGGCGAAGGCGAAGGCCGGCTGGCCCGGCCTGAGTAGTTCGAGCGCTGCCTCGCCATCTTCCGCGAGTTCGATCTTCAAGCTCGCGCCGCTGCCGTAGAGCGCCTGCAGGTAGGCGGAGGCGCGGTCGGCCAAGGGCTGGACGAGGCTGCGGTCGATCGCCTCGCCCGAGCTAGCGAAGAGCTTGTGCAGTAGTTCGATCGACTTGGCATGGCGCAGCTTGAACTCATGGTCGCGGCGCGCGGTCTCCAGGCGTGCCATGGCATGCTGGAGATCGGCCTGCGGGTCGCTGCTGCCATCGAGACGAAGTACGGTGGATGCCGTAAGTTGGCGGTCCTGGGCAGCGCGGCGGTTCTGCTCCTGCCGCTCGATCGCGCGCTGGAGCCGCTCGCGGTCCGCACTGAGAAGCTCCGGCGAGAGTTCCGAGAGAGACTTCCTTACCGTCTCCAGATGCCCTGCGGCTTCCTGCTCCAGGTTCCGCGCGTCGCGCAGATCCGCCTCGCGGCTGCTGGCATCGCCATGGCTGCTTTCTAACACCTGCATGCTCGTCTCCAGATCGCGCAGGGCCTGGCGGTCTTGTGAAAGTTGCAAGCGGTGGGCGGCCAGGGCCTGCGCGGCGGCTTCACGTTGCGCGCGGGTCTTCTCTTCCGCGCGGCGTGCAGCGGCTTCGCTGGCTTCCGCGGTCTGGAGTTCCGTGCGATAGCTGGCGAGCGCTTGCCGTGCGGCCTCGGGCGAAGCGGGATCGGCGGGGGAGTTGCGATGACGTTCAAGCTCCGCCTTCGCCAGGCCCGCGGCGCTGCTGGCCTCGCTGAGTTCCGCCGCCACGGTCTCGCCGCCCATCGCTTTCCAGCGCGCTTCGAGCTGGGCGATCTGCTGGCTGAGATCCTGGCGCTGCTCGCTGCCAGCCACCGCGGCATCGAGATCAGTCACGCCGCAGCGCTCAAGCGCGGTAAGAAAAGCCTGCTGCGCGCGCTGGTCGCGGGAGCGCGCCTCGGCCAGCGAGGTGCCGCCGCCCGGCAGGATGCGCAGCCGCGTGCTGCCGCCGATCACCAGCTCGGCCGTGTCTGTTAGAATGCGCGCTTCACCGGCCGCCAGCGGCTTGCCATCGAGTTCCACCGGCAGCTCCCCACCGACCAGTTCGATGCCTGCGGCGATGGCTTGCAAGGCGGCACGCGCTTGCCCGGCCTCTTGGTCGAGCTTGCGCAAGTTGCGGATGTCCTGCGGCGCGATGGGCGGTAGCTTGGAGAGCCGCTCCTGTAGAGCCTGCCTCTCAGTCTGCAAGGCATCCGCTTCCTTCGCCCGCGTGGCGAGCCGCTGTTGTGCCTCTTGCTTCTCGAAGACGGCCACCGCGGCGGCATGGAAATCGTGCAGTTGGCGCGCCGTGCGGATCGCGCCGCCCTTGTCACGCAGCGCCTGCTCGGCCTCGCGCGCTTGCTTGTCGGCGGCTTGGTCTGCGGTGAGCAAGCGGGCTTCCTCCGCTTCCGCGGGCTTGAGCTTTTCACGCGCGCTCGCCGCTTGCTGGTGGAGTTCTCGGATGCGCCTGTCGTGGCCGCTGAGTTGCTTGTGGGTGGCTTCTGCAGCTTCCCACACGCGCTTGGCATTCTCCTCTTTGCCACGCAGCGCGGCGACTTGTTCCAGCTTCGTTGCTGCTTCTGTTAGGCTCTTGCGCAGATCGGGCAGCGCAGTGTCTGCTTCCTTGAGTTGTTGCTCTGCCGCGGCGTGTTCCCCCATCGCGGTCTCAAGCCGTGTGACCGCCTCCATCGCCTTGCCCACCGCGGCTTCCGCCTTCTCGAAATCCGCGCGCGCCAGCTCGGGTGGGGAAGTGGCCTTCAGCTTGCCGCTGGCTGGAGTGTAAAGAGCCAGATACTCCGCCGTCATGCGGTCGCGCACCTGGCGGTCGAGCGCGGACTGCATCACCGCCGCCACACCATCCTCCTGCAAGCGCCGCACCAGCGTGTCCTTGTGCCGACCCGCGTGCTCGCCGGGATCACTGCCGGAACTGCCCTGCCAGACCCAGAGGTGGGACCACAGCGTGTTCAGCTTGGCCCCGCCGCGGCCACCGGCTAGTTCGCTTTGCAGCAGCTCGGAAAGCTTCGTCTCCGCCTCATCATCTTTCAGCACCACCCCACCTGGCCCTGTGAGGCGCGCCGTGCCCTTGGTGCCTGCGAAACGTTTCTCGATCCGCCATTCCGCGCCACGCGCCTCGAATGTGAGGTCCACCTCCGGCACCTCGTGATGTAGCTTGGAGACCATCTCGGTCTGGATCGCGCCACCGGTCTTCGCACGCAGGAAGAGCGCACGGTGCGCAGCTTCCGCCAGGGTGCTCTTGCCGCTCTGGTTCGGCCCGCCGAGCAGCGTGCGTGCGGCATCGAAGGTCACCGTGACTTCGCGGTGCACCCGGTAGTTGCGGACGATGAGGGAGAGCAGGCGCATGGCTGGGTCAGGTGCTTGCGTTCAGCGCGGCATGCAGTTCGCGCAGGGCCAGGCGTGCCACCGCTGCCCCTTCGTCATCGCCCATGCCCTGCATGCCGAGCTGCGTGGCTACCGCGGCGATCAGCGGATCCTCCGCACGGCGGGTCAGCGCGGCGGCTTCCTCTTCCGTGGGGGCCACGCTCACGCGATGATCCAGCTTCAGTCGCAGCAGGCGCGCCTCCAGAGCTTCGATGATCTTCTCCAAGCGATCCGCGGCGGCAATGCCCAGCGAGCCCTCCAATTTCAATCGCAGCAGATGCTCGCCGCCACGCGTGCCGAGCATCTCATCCAGCTGCCCGGAGAAAAGATCCAGACTCGCATCATCGGCGAAGCGGAAGGCCAGCTCGCGCCAATTGAAGCGCCCGCTACGCAGTTCCTCGACTTGTGGCAGTGCCCCGCGTGAGATCGTCACCTTCAGCACATGACCGGGGCGATTGCCCTCGCCGCGTGGGAATCGGTCGATCTCCGGCGTGCCGCTATACCAAGCCTTCGGCCCCACTTGCCGCGTGCCGTGCCAATCACCGAGCGCGATGTAATCCACGCTATCCACGGGCAAGCGCGAGAGATCGATGAAGTTTGCGGTGCCGGGCAGCTCATCGTCATCCGCCATCTCCGCCGCCGAGCCGAAGCCCTGCACCGTGCCGTGGGCGAACACGATGCGCGGCAGGTCCTGCGGCAAGCTGGAGTCATCCAGCGCGCTGCGGATCCACGCCGTGGGATCGCTGGCCTCATGGCGGCGTAGCAGGGGCGCGGGGAAGATGATGGCGTGCGGCGTGACCACCGGCTCCGGCCGCAGCAAGAGCTGGAGATTTGGAGCGAGCTCTTCCTTCTCGCGGCGGAAGAAGTCCTGCTCCCACACACTGCCGGGCCCGCCGTGATCGTGATTCCCGGGAATCACGAAGACCGGCACACCCAGCAGGCCGATCGCTTGGCAAGCCGCGGAAACGGTCGCCTTCGTGGCCTGCGAGGAATCGAAAAGATCGCCCGCCACCAGCACGAACTCCGCACCGGTCGACTTCACCGTCTCCGCCAAGCGCTGCACCGCGTGGATGCGTTCCTGCATCAGCAGGTGGCGCTTCGCCTCATCGCGCGTGGAGGCGAAGGGCTTGCCCAACTGCCAGTCCGCGGTGTGGAGTAAAACGCTGCTGCTCATGCCCGATCGATCTGCCCTCGATCCTCGCGGATGAGGTGGGACAGTCAATGGGTTAAGGAGCGGGGACCTTACCGTCCCCGTGAGCGGTCTCCAAGAGCTGCTTCGCCCGACCGGCGTCAGCGACAAGAAGGTCGCTGCTCCTACTCAAACCCCCTGCAAAACCGGCTCCGCCAGCGCCGCCTTCCCCGCGGCGATGCGGCGCTTCTCCACGGCATCGCGCTGCTTGCGCGCACGTCGTTCGAGCGCGCGGAAATCCGTGCCCTCCCACTCGGGGAAGAGCGGGGCGATTTCCCTCAGCATGATCCACAGCACCCGCTTGCCTTGGATGCCCAGCACCAGCAATTCCAGCGCTTCGAAGCTGCCGAGTTCCCCGGGATCCATGCCTTCCCAGAGCAGCTTCAGCCGACCGGCCTGGGCGGTAATTTTCCCAGCGGCCTTCTGCACCGTGCTCTCCTTCATCCCGGCACCCTCCAGCAGCGAGGCAAGAACTTCTTGGTCCTCTTCCACCGCCACCTTCAGGTCCCGGAAGAAGCCCGCCTCCCGCGGATCGTCCTGGCGTCCGATGAGATCCTGGATCACGGCGATCGCGCTGTGGGATCCGGCCAAGTGGTCATTGAGGTAGCGTTCGAGCCGGTTGTTCATGGATGGATGGATGGCGGGATGATGGTTTCAGCAAGTTCCCCGGCAGTGCCGTGCTTTGTGGTGATGGGACGCGGCGGCCACCGGGGATGAGGGGATCTTTCTCAGTCAGGCGCTGGCCCCGGCCTCTTGCGCGGCCGTGCACAGTTTCTCGGAGAGTGCGGTCAGCTTCTTGTCGGTGGCGCCTTCCTCATCGAGAGTCGCTTGCAGGAGCTTCACCACGTCCTTCTTGCCGAGCCATTCGGCCAAGGTGCGAACGGAACCATACCCGGAGATCTCGTAGTGCTCGACCTTCTGCGCGGCGATGATCAGCGCCAAGTCGCGGAGCGCGGGATCGCCCTCCTCGTCGATCGCTTCCGCACCCTCCTCGATGAGTCCTTTCATCGCCTTGCAAGTTTTGCCGCGCGGCGTGACGTCGAGGATCTTGGCGACTTCCTCCAGACGTTCGACGTGACCCTTGGTTTCCTCCAGGTGGCCTTTGAAGCCGGCCTTCAAGCCTTCGTGGCTGGCGGCCTTGGCCATTTTGGGCAGCGCCTTCACCAATTGGGTTTCGGCGCTGTAGAGATCCTTGATTTCCTGCACGAGCAGGCCTTCGAGAGAAGTGAGCTTGGACATAATGTGCGAGATGGCTGATCTCCGGCGGAACTGCCGGATCTTCCCTATCGCACTCCCTGTGCCGGGTTCGTGCGCGCGCAAAGGCGCTCTACTTCAATGGCAGCCCGCGCCGCAGCGGATTCAGTTGCTTGCGACATGCAATGGCGCGGTGCATCCGGCAGCGTAGACCGGAAAGCGCGTGGGGGCAGAGTTGCCCGCGAACTTGCGCTAGCGGAGGCTTTCATCAGCGCCGAGGCTCGTGGAATGGCGCTTGCTGGGAAAGAAGCTGGAAAGGAACCAAAGCCATGCCACGAGGAGACAAGTCCAGCTACACGGACAAACAAAAGAGACAAGCTGAGCACATTGAGGAAGGCTACGAGAAGCGCGGCGTTTCGCACAAAGAGGCGGAAGCGCGCGCTTGGGCCACCGTGAACAAAGTGTCGCACGGCGGGAAGAAGTCCGGATCAGGCCGAGGCAAGACCGAGAACAAGGAGCCAATGCGCAAAGGGGGCCGCAGGGGCGGCAAGGCGGCCCATGCCAAACACTGATGACCTATGAGCACGACCGACATTGAGAGCCGCCAGATCGCCCGCGAGGATTGCCGCGTGGGGGATTGGGTGGAGGGCCAAGTCGTACCCGAGTGGCGCGAGGAGATCGAACCGCAGACCTTCTCTCCCGGCGCGATCGATTTCGCACCGGGAGAAGATGACTTCGGCGGCATGTCCCCGGCCACCAAGCCGGACCTCTGGACCTTCGCGCCGGAGGAAATGAACGGCACGCGGGTCTGGCGACGACGGAGCTAAGACATGGAGCGCCAAGCTCCAGCTTGGCTTGATGCCCTGCCGGAGAAGTCCACGCCTCGGAAGCCCGCCGCGCAGCGGCCTTGGACTGCGTGCAACCCTGTTGCCGCTTTCCCGCAGGCAACCCTGTTGCCGTGAGCGAGCTTTCGATCCACCCGATCACCCGTCCCTGCACTCGACGGCCGGCGTGCGATCCCGCTTCACCGCAAAAGCCCCGCATTGCGAAATGTCGGCGGCAGGGGATATGGCTTTCCAAGCACCTGTGTGGTTCGGCGGTTGGATGACGGAAACCTCTTGGTGAATCGGCATCACCCGTTGGCTTGGGTGGGGATTGTTTAGTGGTCGGGTGGATCCACTCCTCACTCACGGCAACAGGGTTGCCTGCCGAAAGCGGCAACAGGGTTGCACGCAGTCCAAGGCGGCTGCGCCGCTGCGGTGGATCCTCAAAGGCATTGGGCTGAAGACGGCGCACCCGGTCTTAGATTACACCGCCTTCGCCAGTTGCGGCTTTCCCTGCAGATCGGCGGCGAGCCGGGCCGCGAGGCTGGCGGTATGGAGCCGCAGTTCGGGAATCGCGGTCGCCTCGAAGTAACGCGCCCGCAGCATCGGCCCGGTCACGTAGAGCCACTCCAGCGGATAGCCATCGCGCTGCAGCGCCCGATAACCCGCCTGCACCTGCGCACCCAGGCGATGTTCATCCGGCGCCAGGAAGCCGCGGCGCAACAGGTTCGTGATCAGTGGATGCTTCACGGTCGTGATATCACGCGCGGGTCCGGTGGCATCGATGATGTGATCCGCCACCAGCCAGCGGGTGATCGCCGCACGATTGCGCGGTGCCAAACCGAGACGCAAACGCCCATCCTTGTTCTCCACCGAGACGATGGTGCCACGACTGACGCCGAGCTTTCCGGAATCGATCAGGCCCTGCACTGCCGCATGAGTGGCCGGCGCGCATTGGTGGCGGTGCACCTCCCAGAAGGCGCTGATGTGGCGCAGGAAGCGCCGGCGGTCATGCGCGGACATCTCCTTCCAAAGCGATGGGGTGGCCGGGCGCAGCGCGGCGAAGAGATCCCGCCAATCACCCCCTTCCTTCTCATGCCTTGCGATCGCCTTGCGGAAGAGCCGCACGCTGCGCTGTAGATCCGCATCCGGCAGCTCATCCAGCTCCGGCGGCTGCACCGGCGAGGCCCCGTGATAAGGCCGCGGCGTGAGTCCATTGCGGGAGATCGCATGGATCTCCGCCGCATTCCCCTGGCGCTCCAGTTCGAGCACCGCATCGATCATCGTCAATCCAGTGCCGATCACCAGCACGGTCTGTCCCGGCTTCACCTGGGCGTAGGTGGAAGCCGCCCGCGCCGGCAGCGTGTGCGAAGCCCAGATGGAGGAAGAAAAGGCCGAACCTTGGTTGCCGGTGGCCAGCACCACGCGGGAACACATCAGCGCGCTGTTATCCTTCAGGGTCAGCACAGCCACCGTGCCCGCACCGTTCGACTGGATGTCGGTCACGCCGCGCTTGTCCACGCGCAGGTTGGGACACTGCTGCAGCGCCTCGTCCAGGCAGTGGCGGATGTAGTCGCCATAGATCCGGCGCGGCAGGAAATCTTCCGGGCTCACGCCCTCGCCCAAAGTACGACGCGCATAGTTGTAGAAGTGATCCGGGTCGTCCTGGTAGGCGCTCATCCGCCGCGCGGGGATATTCAGGATCGCGTGCGGATCATCCCGGCGATAGGCCAGCCCGGGCCCGGCCTCGCCGCTTTCCTCGAACAGGATCACCGGGCGCTCCGGCAGGCGCAGCGCGAGGTGGATGGCCGTGAAGGTCCCGCTGAATCCGGCGCCGATCACTGCGATGGGTGAGAGCAAGTTGGACATCGAATGTAGAATGGTTAGTAGAGTATTCGGTCAAATGAACGCGGTCTGAACTCAGCGACGGCTCGTCTTCGCCTGGCGACGCGCAATCCGTGCCTGTGCATGGATCAGACGCGCCAGGAAGCGGGCCACCGCGCGGACCGAGCGCGAGTCATCCCATGTCCGCGGGATGAGCAGCTGCACCTGCCAGCGCTCGTCGCGGCGCACCGGCTTCAGGCTCGCGGCCTGCGGGAAGCGCACGCCCAGCCGCTCGCGGAAGCTGGCCACCGCCTTGGACTTCACCAGCGCCTTGTAGAGCTCCGGGCTGATCTCGCCGGTGAGCGTGAAGTCCTCCACATCCGCGGCCTGGATCTCGATCCAGCCGTCCGCGGCCTGCTCCTTGAACTGGTCCGCCAGGTTCGCCAGCAGGTCCCAGTCCTCGCGGCCGGGAGCGTCCTCATCCAGCTCCAGCGCCACCGGATTGGCCACCGGCAGCATCCGCAGGACGGAGTGGTGCGCCAGCCGTGGGTGCTGCGTGAGCACTTCGATGAACTCGAGCAGGACCTGCGCGGGCAGGCGGCTGCCCGGGGTGTTCCAGCCGATCATGCCGATCACCGGGCGGTCCTCCGCCGGGTGGCCCGGGCCGCGGTGGGTGAAGACCGGGGCGCCATACTTGAAGCCCATGTAGTAGAGCGGGAAGTCGATCCGCGCGGTCAGGTGCGGAGAGAATTCGCAGTGCTCTACGTAGCCTTGGACGAGGTCCCGCAGGTTGCGGCGCAGATCGGGATTCAGGGTGGTCAGGTGCATGGTTTTTTCGAGGTTCGAGGTTTTGTCTAAAGTGCGTGCGGATGGCCTACTCAATTCGCATACCGAAATGTAGGTTTTAAAGTGCCGGTTTTTCAAGGGCTTCTTTTCCACCCGGCGGGACTCGCTGAGCCTCAGATCGAATGGTGATTCGGATCTTCCTTTTCCGCGCCTTTGCGGGGCCGCTGGGCCGCCTTGGGCTCCGGGAAACGCAGGCCCACGATGTCGCCGTTTTCGAGCGCCATCTCGTCCACCTGCTCGCGGGTGGCCCAGACTTCGATCTCGCGGCGGCTGCCCTTCTCCGGCACCACGCTCAGGCGCGCGAAGGGACCGGCCACGAAGAGGTGGCTCACCCGCCCGGCCAGGTGCACGCCTTCTTCCGCGGCGAAGCGCAGCTCGATCTCGTGCGGGCGCACGTAGCGGCCGTCGTCCAGCTTGTTCACCTCGCCCAGGAATTCATAGACGAAGGAAGTACGAGGTTCATCGTAGATGCCTTGCGGGGCACCGGTCTGCTCGATGCGCGAGTTGCGCATCACCACCACCTGGTCGGCCAGCTCGAGCGCTTCCTCCTGGTCGTGGGTCACGAAGAGCGTGGTCAGGCCGATCTCATCATGGAACTGGCGCAGCCAGCGGCGCAGGTCCTTGCGCACCTGGGCGTCCAAAGCACCGAAGGGTTCGTCGAGCAGCAGCACCTTGGGCCGGATCGCAAGCGCACGCGCCAGGGCGACGCGCTGGCGCTGGCCGCCGGAGAGCTCGTGCGGGCGGCGCTTGTCCAGGCCATCCAGCTTCACCAGCTTGAGCAGCTCCATCACGCGGTCCTTGATCTCCTTCTTCTGCGGGCGCGCGGAGGAAGGCAGCACGCTCAGGCCGAAGGCGATGTTATCCGCCACGGTCATGTGCTTGAAGAGCGCATAGTGCTGGAAGACGAAGCCCACGCCGCGCTTGCCTGCGGGAATGTCGGTCACGTCTTCACCGTGGAAAGCCACGCGACCGCTTCCGGGGTCCGCATACTCCAGGCCGGCCACGATCCGCAGCAGCGTGGTCTTGCCCGAGCCGGATGGCCCGAGCAGCGCGGTCAGCGAACCGTTCGGCACTTCAAGCGAGACATCGTCCAGCGCGACGTAGTTGCCGAAGGTCTTATGGATGGATTTGATCGAGACGGACATGGCGGGAGACGCAAGACTTGAAGACTCAAGACGCAAGACTTGAAGGAAAGATCAGTGTCGTCCTTTTGCTGAGTGGCCGGACAAGGATTCGACCAAGGACTTCAAGCCCAGGGTCACGAGCGCGAGCATGGCCAGCAGCGTGGCGCAGGCGAAGGCCGCGCTGGCATCGTATTGGCCGAAGCCGTTGTAGAGCACCTCCACGTGCAGCGGCAGCGTGTTGGTCTTGTTGCGGATGTGGCCGGAGACCACGGACACCGCGCCGAACTCACCCATGGCGCGGGCATTGCACAGCAGCACACCGTAGAGCAGGCCCCACTTGATGTTAGGCACGGTGACGCGGCGGAAGATCTGCCAGCCGCTCGCACCCAGCGTGACGGCCGCTTCTTCCTGGTCATTCCCCTGGCTCTCCATCAGCGGGATCAGCTCACGCGCGACGAAAGGGAAGGTGACGAAGACCGTGGCCAGCACGATGCCCGGCAGGGCGAAGATGATCTGGATATCGTGCTCCGCCAGCCATGGGCCCATCCAGCCGCGCCGCCCGAAGAGCAGTACGAAGACCAGACCCGCGATCACCGGTGAGACCGCGAAGGGCAGATCGATCAGCGCGAGCAGGAAGGAGCGGCCCCAGAAGCGGAACTTGGTGACCAACCATGCCGCCGCCACACCGAAGATCGTATTCAGCGGTACCGACAAGCCCGCGGCGATCAACGTGAGGCGGACCGCGGAGCGGGTGGCATTGTCATCCAGCGCCTTGAAGAAGACCTGCACCCCATTGCGCAGAGCCTCCACGAATACCGCCGCCAGTGGCAGCAGCAGGAAGAGCGACATCACGATGAAGGCCAGCCCGATGAGAGTCCAGCGGACGAGGGGGGATTCGGTGGTTGCGGATTGGTGGCGTTCCATCGGCGTCAGTCAGCGTCCCTGCCAATTCAGGCGGCGTTGGAGGAGATTGATCAGGAACAGCAGGGCGAAGGACACGATCAGCATCCCCGCGGCGATGACCGCGGCCCCTTCATACTTGAACTGCTCCAGCTTCGCCACGATCAGCAGCGGCAGGATCTCCGTCTTCATCGGCAAGTTGCCGGAGATGAAGATCACCGAGCCATACTCGCCGATGGCACGGGCGAAGGCGAGGGTGAAGCCGGTGATTAGTGCCGGCGTAAGCATCGGCAGGATCACGCGGCGGAAGGTGATCCAGCGGTTGGCGCCCAAGCTCGCGGCGGCCTCTTCCAGCTCTGGGCCCAGGTCTTCCATCACCGGCTGCACCGTGCGAACCACGAAGGGGAAGCCGATGAAAGTCAGCGCGATGAAGATGCCGAGGGGCGTGAAGGCGGCCTTGATCCCGGCCATCTCCAGGTAGCGGCCGATCCAGCCCTCCGGCGCATACAACGAGGTGAGCGTGATGCCGGCCACCGCAGTGGGCAGCGCGAAGGGCAGGTCCACCGCGGCATCCAGCAGCTTGCGACCGGGGAATTCATAGCGCACCAGCACCCAGGCCACCAGCAGGCCGAACACCACGCTGGTGAGCGCGGCGGCGGCGCTGGCGCCGAAGGTCAGCTTGGCCGCCGCCAGCACGCTGGGAGAGGTCAGGATCTCCCACCACTGGTCCGGACCGAGGCCCGCCGCTTTGATGAAAAGCGCGGCCAGCGGGATCAGGATGATCACGCTCAGCCATGTAATCGTGATCCCCAGCGAAAGGCCGAAGCCGGGGATCACTCGTTGCGGGCGGCTCTTTGCCATCGGTGTGACGGTAGTCCGTTTGACCTGATGCGGCGGCTAGGGGAAGTCATTTCACTCCCACCGCTTTGTCATAGGTGCCGCCGTCGTCGAAATGGGTCTTCTGCGCCTTGGCCCAGCCGCCGAAGTCCTTGTCCACGGTCACCAGGGTGAAGGTGGGGAATTTGTCCTTGTACTTGGCCAGGATCTCCGGCTTGCGCGGGCGGTAGTAGTTCTGGCCCGCCAGGTCCTGGACCTCATCCGTGTAGAGGAATTCCAGGTAGGCCTTGGCCGCCTCCGTGGTGCCGTTCTTCTTGGCATTCTCCTCGACCACCGCGACCGGCGGCTCGGCCAGGATGCTGAGCGAAGGATAGACGATCTCCGTCTCGCCGGGGTACTGGTGACTGATCTGCCAAGCCTCGTTCTCCCAGGACAGGAAGACGTCGCCGATCTTGTTCTTGGCGAAGCTGTTGGTGGAGTCGCGCGCGCCCTTGTCCAGGGACTTCACGTTCTTGAAGAGCTTGGAGATGTAGTCCGTGATCTTCGCTTCATCGCCACCGTACTCCTTCGCGGCCCAAGCCCAGGCGGCCAGGTAGTTCCAGCGCGCGCCGCCGGAGGTCTTCGGATTCGGCGTCACGATGCCCACGTCGGCCTTGATGAGGTCGCTCCAATCCTTGATGCCCTTCGGGTTGCCCTTGCGCACCACGAAGACGATCGTGGAGGTGTACGGCGAGCTGTTGTCGGGCAGCTTGGACTGCCAGTCGGCCGGCAGCAGCTTGGCCTGGCTCGCGATCACGTCGATGTCACCGGCCAGGGCGAGCGTGACCACATCGGCCGGCTGGCCATCGATCACGCCGCGGGCCTGCTTGCCGGAGCCACCGTGGGACTGGAGGATCTCGATCTCGCCCTTCCCGTCAGCGGCCCACTTCTTCTTGAAGGCCACGTTTACGGCCTCGTAGAACTCGCGGGTGGGATCGTAGGAAACGTTTTGCAGCTCCAGCTTGCCGCCGGCGGCGCCGGACTTGTTCTTGCAGCCCGGCAGGACAAGGAGAGCTGCCAGGGCGGCGAAGAGTAAGGATTGTGCTTTCATGGTTTGCTTGGGGTTGAATGTGGGGGGACGGGGCCCGCGATCACTTCGCGGGCGGGGTGTAAATCTGGTCGAAGATGCCGCCATCGGCAAAGTGCGTCTCCTGCGCCTTCGCCCAGCCACCGAAGTGGTCGATGGTGACGAGTTCCAGTTTCGGGAAGACGGCGGCGTATTTCGCGGCGGCCTGTGGGTCGCGCGGGCGGTAGAAGTATTTGCCCGCGAGATCCTGGCCCTCCGCTGAATAGAGGTAGCCGAGGTAGGCCTTGGCGGCCTCCGTGGTCCCGCGCCTGGCCGCGGTCTGCTCCACCACCGCCACCGGTGGCTCGGCGAGAATGCTGAGCGAGGGGTAGACGATCTCAGTTTCGCCCGGGGATTCCTTGGCAATCAGGCGGGCCTCGTTCTCCCAGGAGAGCAGGACATCGCCGATGTTGCGCTGGATGAAAGTGGTGGTGGAGCCGCGCGCGCCGGAGTCCAGGACCGGCACGTTCTTGTAGAGCCTGGCGATGAAGTCACGTGCGGCCGCCTGGTCGCCGCCGTTCTGCTTTTCCGCCCAGGCCCAGCCGGCCAGATAGGCCCAGCGGGGAGCGCCGCCGGTCTTGGGATTCGGGGTGATGACCTTGGTTCCTTCCTTGATCAGATCATCCCAATCCTTGATGCCCTTCGGATTGCCCTTGCGCACCACGAAGACGATCGTGGAGGTGTAGGGCGAGCTGTTGTTAGGGAACTTGCTCTGCCAGTCCTCCGGCAGCAGCCCGCCCTTCTTCGCGATCATGTCGATGTCCAGCGACAGCGCGAGCGTGACCACATCCGCGGGCTGGCCATCGATCACGGAGCGGGCCTGCTTGCCCGAGCCGCCGTGGGACTGGGTGATCTTGATTTCACCCTTGCCATCGGCAGCCCATTTTTTGGCAAACGCCGCATTGAATTCCTCGTAGAATTCGCGGGTCGGATCGTACGAGACGTTCTGAAGCTCGATCGTGGCGGTAGACCCTTCCTTCTTCTTGGCCTCGCAGCCTGCCAGCACCGCGAGTGCAGCCAGCAGGCCTGAAGCGATCAGAGGTCGTTTCATAAAACGGAAGGAAGAGTCCGGCCGGAGCAAGCTTCAGAAGTAGAGGCGGACGCCGGTCAGCCAGGTCATGCCATCGAAGTCGCCGCCGTTGCCGCCGCCATCCAGGTGGGCGTATTCGCCGCCCGCCATGAGCTTGAGCTTGTCGCCGTAGATGAAGTACTGCGCGCCGAGGTAGATGGCATAGTAGTCCTCACCGCGGCCACCACCGCCCAGGTAGGGTGCCTCGCTCTCATAGCGGGTCTGGCGGTACACGCTGTCCGGGCCATCGCCGGTGGTGTAGCTGAAGCGGCCCACGAGCTGGAGGCGCTTCGGGATGATCTGGTACATCGGCTGGATGAAGAAGCCGAAGACATCCTTGTCCTTGCCCTCGCCACCGGAGGCATTGAAGGCTTCCACCACGAACTCGAAGGGATCTTGCTTGGCCCAGAAGGTGGCGGAGACCAGGTCGTCGTAGCGGGTGAAGAGGTGGTCGTCCTTGTCGTGGTCGCTGTGGATCCAGTCGAGGTGGAAGTCCGCCTTCTGCCAGCCGAAGCAATCCTTCGCATCGTAGCCGATCCCGGCACCATAGCTATAGGCACCGCCGAACTTGCCGAACTCCTTGTCGCTGTCGTTCGAGTAGCCGCCGACTTGCCACAGGAAGTTGCCGACCCGGCCATCCGCGGTCAGGCCGAGGATCCGGTTCACCCGCAGCTGGTTGAAGACTTGCGAGCTGTCGAAGGTCTGTTGCAGGTCGCTGGATTGCATCCAGTCGAAGTAGCCGATCCACGGCTTCATGTGGCCTGCGGTCAGCGTGAAGTTCTCGTTGGGCTTCCACTTGATGTAGGCGTCCTCAAGACCGTTGTAGAAAGGATCGAAGTTGTCCGTGCTCTGGAAGGTCGCGCGGATTTCGATGGTCTTCTCGAACATCTTCGCATCGAAGCCGAAGCGGAAGCGGCGGTCTTCCCACGCGTCCTCGTGGCCTTCGTCGGACTGCACCCAGTAGTACTGGCCTTGGTACTTGCCGACCAACTTGAACTCCTCGAGGATCGGGTTCTTGTCGTCGTGATAGAGCACGACGTGATCCCAGAGACTCTTGAAGTCCGCCGTCTCCACATCGGAGGGCGTGCTGAAGGGATCGAACTCAAATGCCTTGGCCTGGGAACCCAGTAGCGTTGCCGCCGTGGGAAGGATGAACAGTGAGGCACGGAGCGAAGCGACGCGAGCCGCCTTCACGCCCGCACGACGGGTGGTGTTGGTGTTTTTCATCTGTGGGAATGGAACAGTAATCGGTGCCGGGCCCTGGGAGTGGGTGCCGGCGCTTTGGCTTGTTCAGGCAAAAAGAGACCACGCATGGGGGCGGGAGAAGATATTGCCGGGAGGGATGATGGTCCCTCCTTTGATTCTCTTTCTCCAAGCCTCTCCGGTGGTCCGGTCAGTCTCTTCGATCAGGATTTCGAAACAAACCTTGCGGTTCTCGATGTCAGAGATGGATCAGGACGGGGAGCCGTTTTCGTCGCGCGAAGACGGGAACCTCGTCTTTTCGAGGCTATCGACCTGGGTCACGCGTCCTTCATGGACGATGATCTGGACGGAGCCAAAGCGAAGGTCTTCGACCTTCTTGCGGACGACCTCAAGCCAATCGGTTGAAGGCGCGATCTCCGCTTTGGAACGATCATTGGTTTTGGTGTTCATCGCTCGGAGCGGTGGCAAGTTCTGAGAGTCCCATCAGGAAGCCGTCGGCAGGGTCAGCCTTGCCGCGCGCAGCGACGGCGATGGCTCCCTTGGCGCCGGCCAAGGTGGAAAATGGTGGGGCGATGCCGTCGCGGCGCATTTTGCGCAGCGTCACTTCGACGACTTGGGCCAGAGTGTAGCGGTCGAGGATGTTCGCGATCGCATTGCGCACATCGATCATGAGCATGCGCAGGCCGCAGTGGTCCTCGTCCGGGCAGGTACAGCGCTGGTAGGCGAACTCGCTGGCGCAGCAGATCGGGGCCAGGCGGCCGTCCATCAGGCGGACCAAGTCGCCGATGCGGATCTTGTCCGCAGCGGTGGCTAGCGTGTAGCCGCCGAGCTTGCCGCGCTTGGTCTCGACGATGCCGGCCTCGCGCAGTTCCTGCAGGATCCGCTCGATGAATTTCAGCGGCAGCCGGTTGGCATCGGCCAATTCGACTCCGGATACCGTGGGTAGTCCCATTTCAGCGGCGATCCCGAGGTGGATGGTGGCACGGAGCGCGTATTCGGCTTTCTTCGAAAGGTGCATCGGCGAATGTGGAGTGAACGGTAGGGTTTTAAGGAGGGGGGTCAAGCGGGTTTTTGTGGTGAGATCACAAACGGCTTATTTTCAATGGGGTGTGCCCCGAGGATGGGTGCGCCCGCTTGAGCGGGCCCGGGCGGATTGGCGCGCCATTAGAGCCGTCGCGCAGCGACCTTGGACTGCGTGCAACCCTGTTGCCGCTTTCGGGCAGGCAACCCTGTTGCCGTGAGTGAGCCAGTGGATGCACCCGATCACCAATGGATATCCACCTAAGTCGAGGTGCGATCTTGGGCCACCCTGAAGATCCGCACGATCGGGAGATTCAAAGCACAGCAAAGGCAGCCGGGGTTCACTCACCCGCTTACCAAGCTCTCGGGTGTTCCCAAATTCCACGATTCGTGAAGACCTCATCTCCCCTCGGCCGTCGGGTACAAGGAAGGGTGACAGGGAGGAATTATGGCTCACTCACGGCAACAAGGTTGCCTGCCTAAAAGCGGCAACAGGGTTGCACGCAGTCCAAGGCGGCTGCGCCGCGGTGTGGAGCTTGCCTGCCCGCGAATCCTTCAAGGCAGCATCCGCGCCTCAATCCTCCCCATCGCCTTCCCACCCTGCCATGGCGTGGTATCCCTCCATACGTCCCGCACCCGCCCGGCTCCGAGATCCGTCGTACTTTGCAGAACCATCACGCGGCCCGTGCTGAAATCGAGATCCTTGCTCGCCACCGCGCGGACCTGGCCCTCGGCCGCGGTGATGCTCGCATCGATCACCAGGCAGAAATAGGGCGCGGCACTGCCATTCACGGTGAGTGTGCGGACCTCCGCGCTGGCCTGCACCGGCTTCTTCGATCCCGGGCTCTCCGAGAAAAGGTATTCCAAGAGGTTCACCGAGCCATCCCCATCGCTATCTAACAGAGCGCTGTCCCATCCCAGCGTGCCGGCCCAAGTCGCATAGGGCGTGCCGCTGCTCCCGGCTGCCTGGCCATTCAGCTTCAGCCCGGTGGGCTGCGCGATGGTCCCGCTGCCGGTGAAGCCGATCGCTCCCGTCGTGCCATTCGCCAGCGAGTAGCCGCCCCAGGTGGGATTCGAGACGCTGTGCGTGCTGCCATTCTTCCCGCCATACACGCCGTCCCACATGGAGGCCACCGTGAAGGGCGCATCGAAGGAGATATTCCAGCCGCTCAAGGCCGCGCCCGTGTTGTTGCCTAACAGAAGCCGTCCTTGGAAGCCCGTGCCCCAGTTGTCGGTGATCTCCAGCGTCAGCGTCATTCCGCCCACGGGAGCATGCGAGACCCAGCCGGCATTCGGATCGATCGACACTTCGCCAGGATCTACCGGATCCTCCGGTGTGCCCGCGATCCATTCGGCGAAGGCGGTGGAGAGATCCGGATGGGTGGCGTGCTCGTGGCCGATCTCCCAGCAGCCCACGCCGCGCAGCACCGCGGCATTCGCCAGCACGCTGCTCGCGGGCTTCAGCAGCGCATCCATCTTGCGCTTCATGCCCTGCGGGGTGGTGAACCATTCGCCGCCGATCTGCACCTCCAGTGAGTTCGTGTCGATGGCCGTGGTGTAGGCCGCTTCGTTGGCAGCCCAGGTATCCCGCACCGTGGACCATGAGGTATTGTTAGAGCCGTAGAAGGGCAGGCCGCAGAGGACCTTGCCCGCCGGGAAGCCCTTGCCCAGCACGTAGTCCAGGCCGCCCTTCACGGATGCCTCCGCCATCGAGTCCCCGGCCTGTGTCCATTGAATGGAGCCCGGCTTGCGCATCGGGCCATTCGCCGGGTTCTTCCAGTCGTAGCCGAAGTAGAAGAAGAAATCGCAGTACGGATGCAGCGCGGTGAAGTCGAAGCTGCCGAGATACCAGCCGGGCCCGCCACCGAACATGAGGATGTAGCGGGAGTCCGCCGCCTTGAGCGTGGTGTGCAGCGTCTGCATCAGCAGCGTGAAGTTCGCGCGCGCGGCGTTATCCACCGGGAACTCGTAGTCGATGTCCACGCCGTCGAGATCGTGCGCTTCCAGGAAGGCGACCACGTTGTTAGAGAAAGTCTGCCGCAGCACGGGGCTCGCCGCGATGGTCGCGAACTGATCCGCCAGCGCCGCTGGATAAGCGCCGCCGATCGAAACGATCACCGACTTGTCCAGCGCGTGGCCTTCCGCCACCACCGCGGGCAAGTAGCTGGAGAATGCCCCGAGGCCCGTGCCAATCGAGCCATTCGCCTGCGGCTCCGCGAAGGCGGTGATGATCAGGTCGAAGGCTTCCAGGTTCGCCGCATGCACCGCCGCGGGCAAGTCCGCGATCACCTGGTCCTGGCCATTCGCATTGCGCAGGCCATTCAGATAACCCGCGATGATCGGGCGTGCGGGCAAGGTCGTAAGCCCGCGCGGTGGGCCAGCGGCAGGGGAGGGGCTTTCCGCGCCATCCGCCGGGATCGCATCCCCCGCCAGCACGGAATTCACCACATTGATCAACGGCGCATCCGTGGTCGGGCTGAAGGGCAGCTTGTCGGAAGGATTCGTGATCGTCCCCGCACGCAAGTCCCCGAAGGCATGCCAGACGATCACGCCGCCCAGTCCCTGCTGGCGCACATACGCCACCTTGTAGCCGATGCTACGGGAATCATCGTAGCTCAGGAACGAGCTGCCCTTGGTCAAGTAAGGCACCTTGGCCGTGTCGTCCCAGTGCCGCGTCCAGCCGTCCGCCAGCTTCTGGTGGATGAATTCGTAGGTGGGCGTGGCGTCGTAGGGATCCCAAGTGGTGAAATCTCCGGCAGTCTGGACCGGCCCATCCGGCTGCACGGTCTTGGCCACCTTCACCGTGGGCGCATTGAGCGCCGCCGCATCCGCGCAAATCACGCCACGCCCGTAGAAGGGCAGGCCCATCGAGATCTTCGCCGCTGGCACGCCGTGGGAGAGCAGATACTGCACGCCGCTGTCGCAGGAGAAGTTCGCGACCTCTTCACCCGGATACGGGTAGAGCGGCGAATTGTGCCCGGCGATGCCCGACCAGCCGCCATTGAAGTCGTAGGTCATCAGGTTGATCGCATCGAGCACATTGGCCATGGCTGCCCAGTCAAAACCTTGAAGCTTGGCCGGTGAGGCACTCATCGCGGCGGTGATCAGCTTGCCCGGCCCGATCGCGGTGCGCAGCTCCGTGGCAAGCGTGACGAAGTTGGCGAAGTCCGCCTGAGTGCCGGTGAAGTTCATCCCTTCGAAGGGCCCGGGATACTCCCAGTCGAAATCGATGCCATCGAAGCCCAACGCGATCAGCCGCTGGCAGTCCGCGACGAAACGCCCGCGCTTCACGGGATCCGCGGCCGTTTCGCCGAAGTGCTTGCACATCGACCAACCGCCGATCGAAGCCATCACCTTCACACCCTTCGAGTGCGCCAGCTCCAGGATGCCGGGCGCGGTCCCCGGCGGGTGCCAGGGCACCGGCAGCGGACCTGTTAGGCCGCTGGCCGTGTGCTTCCATCCGCCATTGAAGGCGATGAAGCCAGCGGCCTGTGCCGTGGCATTCAGCTCCCACTGAGGCACCAGGTTGCCCCACAGCAGGTGGTAGTCCCACGAAGAGTAGATATCGCCATCCAGCAGCGGCGCGGGCTCCTGCGTGGCGCCCGCCTGATAGATGGATGGGGTGCGGTAGTCCCCCGAGTGCAGCGACCCGTCACTCGCCACGCCGAAGAAGGAGAAGTTCAGGTGCGTGTACTGCGAGTAGTCGATGTTGAGGTGGTTCATGAAGCCCTGCTTCGGCAAGCCGGCCGAGGTGGACTTCCACGCATCCCACTGCGTCACATAGCCGATCACCCGCTTGTTGTGGTCGGCGGTCGTGCGGGTGGGCGCGGAGTCCGCCCCCCATTGGGCAAGGGCGGGCGTGGCGAGAAGAAGGGCCAGGAGGAGGGCGCGGCACATACGGGTTTGCGGAGAATTCCAGGTAAGGCTAGGGCTGTGTCACTTGGAGTCGCAGGAAGCGGGCTCTTGTCCCCGCGGCCACGCTCGCCTTCACCGTGCGAAGGGAAGCCGTCTCACCCAGGGTCTCGATGGTGAAGCCGCCGGTCTGCCAAGTCTCTAGATCCGCCGACCATTCCGGTGTCACGCTCACACCGCTGGCCTGCAGGTTGAGCGTGTAGGTGAGCGAGAGCAGCCCTCCTTCCAGGCTCAGCGCAGGAGGGGCGTCGCTGACCAGGGCGTACTCGATCAGATTCGTCTGCGCTTCCACCAGCAGGCGGCCCGTGCCGGAGATCCGGGGTGATTCGTGTGCGGCCCCCGATCCCGGCGCACCCCACAGGCCCGCGGCCTGCGCCACGCCATCGAAGGACAAGCTCCCGATGCCATCCACCGCGCCATGGCTGAGAACAAGGACTGCTCCCGACGCGATCTCCAGCTCCGCCTGGTCGCCCAGGGAGGCGGAGATCATCTCCAGGGTTCCGCCCTTCACCTTCGTCCCGCCGCTGCGTGCGATCGTGCCGCTCAAAAGCACCCGCCCGCTGCCGGACTTCACGAAATTCCCCTCACCGGAGATCGCATTCGCAAGCGTGAGGTCCGCCGCGCGGTCGATCTCCAGGGTTCCACCGGCATTCACCTGGATCTCCTCCGTCCCCGGCGTGCCGGTGATGCGCAGCGTGCCGCCGTTGATGCTCGTCTTCGCGTTGTAGGTATTCGCGCCGCCCAGGGTCCAGCGGCCCGGGCCGTCCTTCACCACGCCCAGCCCGCCGGTTCCCGCCAGGATTGCGCCGCTCACCCATCCCTCGCCCGTGCCGCCCAGCCCAAGCAGGCGGATGCTGCCGACGCTCTGCTTCACTGTGCCCGCAATCTCTAACAGATCGCCGTCGCTGCGCAGGTAGAGGCCGTTGCCACCCATGCCGGAGATTGTCAGGTCCGCGGTGATCTTCGCCGCGCCGGAGAGATGGTGGATGGTCGGCACCGTCGTCTCGCCGCTGAAAGTGGTGGAATTGAAACCGTTGAAGGCATTGCCCAGCACCGCGGATCCGGTGAAGGCGAGCGCGAGCGTGCCGCTGGAGTTGCCGCTCTTGGGGATGCTCACCGTGCCACTGCCCAGCGCCTCCGGCCGCGTGATGCGCAGCGTGCCGCCGCCGGCGCTGATGATGGTGCCGCCGCTGTGGGTGTTCACTGCCGTCAGGCTCAGGGTGCCGGCACCGTTTTTGGTCAGGCTGCCCGCGCCGGAGATCGCACGGCTCATCGTGGTGTCGAAGCCGTTCGTGTCCACCTTCCCGCCGCCCGTGCCGAGTTCGAAGGTGAAGGCGCTCCCGGCTGTCGCTGCCAAGCTTGGCACGTGAGCCCCCAGCTTCAGCGTGCCACCCGCGCTGAGCGTGAGGCGTGCTTCGGCGCTGCTCGTCGCGATGTTGTTCGCGAAGCCCTGTGTGGTATCGAAAGTCGCGCCCGCCACCGTGAGCACGGCTGGCCCTGAGTTGCCGGAGGCCGGATTGATGCCGAAGCTACTATCTCCCTCGTAGCTGAAGCTGGTACCGGCGTTTACCGTCATCTCGCTGCGGTAGCCGCCATGAGCGTTGATCGAGGCGGGCCCCTGCTGCACCCAGCTTCCGCCTGAGTTCAGATTCAGCACGCCCGGCCTGCCGAGATAGAGGTTGCCCTCGTTGCTCACCGCCCCGGCCACGTTCAGGGTCTGCGTCGTCGTGCCGGATGCCGTGTTATTTCCGATCCGGAATTCCCGGCCTGCCCGCAGCTTCACCGCGGAGCCGCTGGCGAAGTTCACCGTGGTGGCCACCGTTGCGTTGCTGCCGATCGCCCATCCGCCATCCGCCGCCACTTGGCTGTTAGAGACGTTGGTGATGCCGCCGTTAAGCGTGGTGCCGCCGCTGTAGGCATTCGCGCCGGAAAGATTCAGTGTTGCGCTGCCGGTCTTCGCCAGGGAGCGGGGTCCGCTGATCGGGCCGCCGAGCGAGAGGCTCATGCCATCCGCCACCAGCGTCGTATTCTCTTCCAGCACTAAAGGTGAAGCGAAGCTCGCGCCCAGTGAAGTGAAGCCACCGGTGCCCGCGAAATTCAGCAAGGGCCCATCACTCCACAAGCGCAGGCCCGCAGTCGATCCCGCGAGGTCCCCGCCGGGTAAGCCCACTGCCACGCTGGCATTGCTGCCAAAGGCGTCCATCCACCCGCCACCGAGGCTCAGGCCCGTGAACTGCAGCTGCGCGGTCATGGTCTTCGCCTCCGGGCTGGAAGCACAGACCCGCAGGCCATCCGCCTCCGGCCGCAGCATCGCCATGCAGGCCGCATCCGCGGAGAGGCTCGCACCCGCGCCCAGATCCACGCTGCCCGCCGCATGAAAGGCCGCCTGCGTCACATCCACGGAGGCATCGCGCGCCGCCTGCACCGTCGCGTCGTTGCGCAGCACGCTGATCGGATTCACCCAGGCTGGCATCTCTGCTGCCGCCAAGCCCGGCACCACCGTGTAGGCATAGCTGCCATCGGAGAAGGCCGTGCCATGCCGGATCGTGAGCGCGAACACATCCTTGCTCACGTTCGTGGCATCATAGCCCGTGTTGATCGACTGCCAGGTCCCCGTCTGCGCCGCGGCCTGGATCGATGCGGAGCCCGGCACCTGGTTGAAGAAGTAGCCCGTGCCATCGTGATGCACCCACTGCAGGCCGCCGGGTGTGACGGTCGTGCCGCCGGGCAGCGTCTGCGGTGAACCACCGGTGCTATACGTCACCGCGCCATTCAGCAGCGATTGGTTCAGCGTCGTCTCCACCTGCGCCGTCGCCGCCGGTGCATCGATGTCCGCGCCGAGCGCCACGAAGGCCTTGTCGAAGAAGAACCATGCCTTCTTCGCCGCCACGTTGCGGCGGTTGTAGCGGAAGGCCGTGCCCGCATAGGTGCCGTCCGAAATGCCACCCGCATAAGTGCTGGTGCCCGCCACGCCCCAGTCCGCCGTCGGCTTCAGCGAGTAAGTGCCCTGCTCCACCGTGGTGCCCGGCAGCTTGCGCCAGTTCCACACCGGCATGATGTCGTCATACTCATTGCCCGTGCGCAGGATCAGGTTCACCCCATCGCCCAGGTGGTAGTTCTTCAAGCCTTCACCATTGCCGCTCTCCGGTTGCAGCGTGCGCGTCGAAGAAATCTTCACCGCAGCATAGCCTTGCGGGCGATGCCACGCGGTGTAGTCGCCGCGCCAGAAATGCTTGCCGCCGCTGAAGGCAAGGGCCGGATTTGCCGCGCCGCTGGCATTCGCCGCGGTCACTGCATCCCGCAGGTCCTCCAGCTCCGTCGTGCGATAGCCCGGCAGCACCGCCATCGCGCCCGTCGCCAGGCTACCCAGGCCCGAGCCGTTCGCCGATTGGCCTTTGCGGCTCAGTCCGCGGCCCGAGGCCGTGTAGTCGATCGCCTGGCCGCGGTTCATCCAGCGTGTGCCATCCAGCAGGTAGTCTGTTAGAATGCGGCGCTGGTTCTCGCTGAAGGCGAAGCCGGTGTCCGCCGCCTTGCCCGCCCACTTCAGCGTGTTCGAGATGAAGAGCGAGCCGTAGCCCTGGTTGTAGAGCTGCGCGCCGTGCTGGTGGAAGGAGCCATCCTTCTGGATGCCCTCCGCGGTCGTCACCAGGATCGTATCGGAGATCGCCAGGAAGGCGTCCTGGGTGATCGGAACGCTGCCCGCCACGATCCCGCGCTGGATGCCCGCGATCGCGCGATCCACGCGGTTCTGGCCGGTGTTCGTGCCGGAGTTGGTACTACGCGCCACGTAGGCGCGCTGCAGCACGCCCAGGCCGGAGTTCAGCCGCGTGGCGGAGAGCTGCTCCTTGATCAGCACCATCGCCTCGCCCAGCTTCTGCGGCACGGAGATCTCGTTGTACCACCAGTTCGAGCTCTGCGGATTCTTCGTGATCCAGCAATCGTAGGCCTTCAGGATATCCGCCAGCAGCGTGGCATTCTGGTAGAGGCTGCCGGAGGGATAGGCATAGGCCCGGCACATCAGCGCCAGGCGGTCGAGGTGGGTCTGCGGCGCCCAGTTGGTCTGCGCCGTATTCGTGTAGGGCACATCCGCCCAACTGCCATCCGCCAGCAGCGTGGATTGGTAGGATTGGATCGTGGCGGTGGACGGCACACTGGCCAGGAACTCTGCCTCCAGCCGCTGCTCCACCGTGGCCAGATCCGCCGCGGTCTGGGCATTGGCGATGCCTCCCGCCAAAAGCACCGGAACTCCGGCACCCAAGAGCGAGCGCCGGAGTCCGGAGGGAAAGAGGTTCGTGGCCATTCCTAGGATCGAGCGAATCAGGATTTGCGCCGCCTCAGAAGGACAAAGCGGGAGCGCGGCCCGGGGACCGCGCTCCCGGAATCTCCGATCAAGGTGCGTCGCTGGCGTCGGCGCGCAGGAAGCCCTTCGCCGCGCCGCTCACCGGAGCCGTCAGACGGAAGGTCCGATAGGTCCAGCCGCTGCTCAGCGCCGGCAGCCCCGCGCTCAATGCCGTGGTCTCCTCCACGGCCGCGGTGAAGCCATTCAAGGCCACGCTGCCATCGATGCGGTAGATCACGTCATCGATCGCGGCGGAGGTGAGCGGGCCGGTGCCGGTGAAGACCGCACCGCTGCGCACCGGCAGGGTCAGCGTGAGATGATCCGCGTCGACCTTCGTCACCACCTTGCCCGTGGCGTTGCCGCTGGCGGGATTGCCGTCGAGGGCGAACTCCAGGATGTTGCTCAGGCCGTCGCCATCCGGATCACCGTTCTTCGACTTATCTGCGCCGACCGCGAAGCTGAAGCCATCGATCCATGGGGTGAAGGGATCGGTGCTGATCACGGTGATCGTGCCGGTGCCGGTGATGTGTCCGCCGGAGTTGCCCGCCCCGTAGACCCCCGCGCCTTGCGTCACCCCATCGATGACCAGGGTGCCGACGGTATCCGAGCCGGCGAAGTCGAGCTGCAGCGTGCCGGTGGCGGCGATGTTCAGCGTGGCGGTGTCGGCCAGGGTGCCGTTCTGCGCGATGGCCAGGGTGCCCGCGTTCACTTGCGTGTTGCCGGTGTAGGTGTTCGCGGCTCCCAGGCTCCAGGTGCCCGCGCCGTTCTTGGTCAGGCTGGCCTTGGTGGTCCCGTTTGCGATCACTCCGCTGATGCTGCCCGTGCCCTCACCGCTGAGGACGAGGAAACGTCCGCCGGTCCCGCTGGAGGAAATGTTGCCGCTCATCGTCAGCGTGCTGCCCGCATCCACCGCCAGGTTCGTGTCACCCGCGCCGGCGGTCAGGTTCAGCGCGCCTTGGACCAGGTTCGTGCCGCTCACGCTGCGGATGCCGTTCGTGTTGTTGCTGATCGCCCAGGAGACCGAGGCAGGAATCGTGACGCCACCCGCCAGCTCCACGCCGAAGGTGCCGGCGGTGCCGGTGTTCGTCGTCACGGTCTTGGTGCCGGTGCCGAGCGCCGCGCTGTTCTCGATGCGCAGGATCGCCGGGTTGCTGGCGCTGGCGCCCACGCCGGTCACGCTCACGCCACCGGTGAAGGTATTCGCCGCGCTCAGGGTCTTGGTGCCGCCGTCCTTGATGGTAAGGGTCTTCGCGCCCGCGGTCTCGCTGATGATGCCGCTCAGGGTCAGGTCACCCAAGCCGCCGAGGTTCGAGCTGAAGTTCAGGTTCACCGTTCCCGCGAGGCTGGCTGCGGTGTCGGCATTGCTGTTCACCAGATTGCCTGCCGTGCTGACGCCGAGCACGATGGGCTCCGCGCCCACCGTCTGGCCGTTCAGGTCGAGCGTGGCACCGCCACCCACCGTGGTGCCCGCGCTCGTGCCACCGAGCCCGCTGCCATTGCCCAGCACGATGCTGCCGGCCTGCACGGTAGTACTACCCGTATAGTTGTTCGCGCCATTCAGGCTCAGCGCGCCGGTGCCGGTCTTCGTGATCCCGCCACCGCCGGTGACCGCGCCGTTGAACACCGTGTCCCCGGCTCCCGTCACCGTCAGCGTACCGCTGATATCGACCCCGTTGCTTGCCACCAGGTCCCCGTCGATGGAGGCATTCGCCCAAGTCTGGTTGCCGGATGCGAGGAGATCCACCTTCTGGCCCGCCGTGGCCGAGCCGAAGCTCACCCCGAACGAGGCCACGTCCAGCGCGATCCCGTTCGAGCCGATGGCCAGGGAATGATCCCCGTTGCCACCGGTGAAGCTGAAGGCCACCGGGCTGGTGAAGGCCATTCCCGCCGCCGATTGCTCGCCATTCAGCGCGATCGCCTGATCGAGGAACAAGCCGTCCGATCCGAAGCGCGTCAGGTTGTTCATGCCTGGCTCGATCGAGGGATTGGAAGCGGCATTCACCGGCGAGATCGCCCACGCGGCCGCAGCTGCCCAGCTCGTGCCGGTGCCATCCCAGTAGTTGTCGCTGTAAGTGTTGGTCACATCCAGCAGGCCATCGCCGGTGATACGATCACTCTCGTAGTTCGCGCCCAGTGCGGCGATCGAGCCGATGCGGCCCCACTTGCCGGTCGCTTGTCCCAGGCCGTCGAAGCGCAGGCTGCTCACCACGTCGGCACCGCTGTAGTTCAGGTTCAGGGTGGCCCCGGCCTCGATGTTGATCACGCCGGTGTCCGCGATCATGTCCACCGCGTCGAGTTCCAGGGTGCCGCCGGAAACGGTGGTCAGCCCGGTGTAAGTATTGGCGCCGCCCAGTGCCTGCGTGCCCGTGCCGATCTTGGTCAGGGCCAGCTTGCCGGAGCCATCGCTGATCGCGCCGCTGTAGCTGCCCGCGGCGTCATTGCCGCCCACGATCAAGGTGCTGGTGCCCGTGGAGCCGGTGCGCGTGATCGGGCCGCTGCCGTTCAAGCCGTTCACCGTCTCGGTGCTGTCACCCGCGGTGGTGGAGGTGCGCAGGAAGAGGTTGCCGTTCACCGTGAAGTTGCCCTTGCCCGCGCCGTGGGGGATCACCTCGGAGTTGCCGAGTTCCAGGCGCGTGCTGGCGCTCAGCGTGGTGTTGCCCGACCACGCGTTCGCCGTGTTGCCCAAGATCACCTTCTGCAGGCCCTTGGCCCCGCCCGCGGTGTCGCTGACGGTCACGCTGGTCACATTCGCGCCGATCGGCGCGCTGATGTTCAGGGTCCCGGTCGGGTTGGCCGTGCCGGTGCCGGTGTTGCGCAGGGTCAGGGTCCCGGTGTGGTTGATCGGGTTCGCACCGCTCACCGTCAGCGTCAGGGAGGAACCGCTGCCGCTGATCACGCTGTCGATCGTCAGGTTGGTCGTGCCATCACCGGTGCTCGTCATGCCGCCCGTTAGAGTCGGGCTACTGAAGCCCACGTTGTTGATGTTGGCGTTAGTGGTGAAGCCCGCGGCGGATTGCAGCACGATCGGCCGTGCCAGCGTGATGGCCCGCAGGCGCAGGCTCGGCGCGGCGCTCGCGGCGGCATCGCCCATGGTCACGCTGCCGGTGGTGCCGAAGGAATTCGCGTTGCCGGCGAAGGTGGCGCCGCCCTTGAGGAAAGCCCCGGCCATCGTATTGCTCCCGTACAACTCGAGGTTGCCGGAGTTCATCGTCAGGGTGTTCGCGCCGAGCAGCAGGTTCAGGTTGCTGGCCGCCGTGCCGGAGCCGAAGACGACCGTCCGCGTGCCCAGCGTGACCGCCACGCTTGAGTTGACCGTAAGGTTCTTCGCGCTGGAGGCGGAGACCAGGGTCACGTTGCCTTCCTCGAAGCCCAGTCCCGCCGCAGCGGTGTTCGCATTGACGGTGATGGTGTAAGGATTGATGGCATCCGTGCCCGCGGAGAACACCGCGGTGTCTGCCGTGTTCCAAGCCGCTGCCGCGGCGGCGGCACCGGTGGGATCCGCGGACCAGTAGGCGCTTGTGCCCCAGTTGCCGGTCGGAGTGGCACCGGCACCGGCGACGTTGCCGTTGCTGTCCCAGTAGACGTTCCCGGCGGACAGGAGTCCCGGGAGTGAGCAGAGCGTGAAGGTGGCCCACGCCATGGGGGAGTTGGCGAAGAATGAGGTCTGAGAGGTCTTTTTCATGGGATATCGTGAGGATTGTTGCAGGTGCCCTCGAGCTCCGTAATGGGCAAAACTGCCAATGCCCGCGGCGGGAAATTCCCAATCCCAAACTCCAAATCCCAATGGGGATCCTCCCGGGATGGAGTGTCGTGCGGCGGTTTTTGAGAACCCGTGACTCCCGCCGCACGACACCCGCGACCTCCTGGAAAGCTGAGCCCAGGGCAAAGGCACTCCTTCATGCCCACGAAGTCCGGAAGCGCGCGAGTGGGCAAAACTGCCCAGTTGCGCCCGCTTGCCGCCCGGCCGCGAATCCGGCAAGGATAGCCGAGTGACCCTTCCCCGGCTGCCGCTTGCCGCGCTCTGTAGCGCGTGGCTCTGCGTCGTCACCGCCCGTGCGGCCGCGGCCCCGATCCCGGATGAATTCGCCAGCGATGGCTCGGTCGTTCCCTATCCCGGCAATAGCGGGACCGTGCCAATGCTGCACCGCAACTGGACCACGCGCGAAGGCCTGCCGCAGGACCATGTCCGCGCGATCGTCCGCACCCGCGATGGGTTCCTGTGGGTCGCCACGGATGCCGGGCTCGCGCGCTTCGATGGCTTCGAGTTCAAGACCTATGGCCTGCGCGATGGGCTCGGCGCGGTGGCCGTGCTCACCCTGTTAGAAGCGCGCGATGGCACGCTGTGGGTGGGCACCGTGGGCGGCGGCCTGAGTGCCGTCCGGGATGGCAAGGTGATCAAAACCTACAACACCGCGGACGGACTGCCCTCCGAGACCATCGACACCATCGGCGAGGATGACGAGGGCAGCATCTGGGTCATCGAGGGCAAAGGCGCGCGCTTGAAGGATGGGCGCTTCCAGCCGCTCCCGCCATCACCTGTGCCGGGCGATGCCGTGCCCAACTCCATCTTCGCCGCCAGCGATGGGACGCTGTGGGTGAGTTACCATGGCAAGGGTCTCTGGTGCTGGCGCGAGGGCAAGTGGACCCAGAACCTGCCGGTGGGGCCGCTCTATGCCGACAAGTTCTGCGAGGATGGCAAGGGCCGCATCTGGGTGGCGGAGAACCTGGCCAACCTCAAGCGCCTGTGGTGCCGGGAGGACGAGAAGTGGTCGCAGCTTCCGGCGCTCCAGGGACTGGGCAGCCACATCAGCTCCATCGCGGCGGATGCGGATGGCAGGGTCTGGGTCAGTGTCTACCGTGCCGGCATCCGCGCCTTTCGCGATGGCGAGTATCTCACGCCCATCACCCGCGGCACGCCCTTCGGCGATCTCGCGGAGGTGGTGTGCGGCACGCCGGATGGGCAGCTGTGGCTCGGTTCATCCACGCGCGGCCTCTTTGCGCTCACGCCCGCGCGCTTGAAGGTGCAGCTGGTGGAGAACGGCCAGGGCAACCAGAGCGCCAACTTCATCGGCGCGCTGGTCAATCTGGCGCCGGGAGTGCTCTTGGTGGGCACCCAGGGCCGCGGCTCCTACCTGATGGCGCAGAGCGGCTGCGGGCCGGTGGAGTTCCAGGCCGATCCCGACCGCAGTTCCTTCGTGAACACCATCCTGCGCCGGCGCAACGGGGAGATCTGGGCCGGCGGCGGGAATGGTTTGTTCAGTTATCAGGACGGCCGCATGGTTGCTCTTCCCGCCAGCATGAAGGCTCCTGCCGGAGTGTGGGATCTCCACGAAGCTGCCGACGGTACCGTCTGGGCTGGCACTAGCAACGGCACGCTTCACTCGATCAAGGCCACCGCCCGCACGGAGAATTTCGGCAACAAGAACTACCCCGTCAAAGGCATCACCAGCCAGGCCGATGGCACGCTGTGGGCGGGCACCCGCGGGAATGGCCTATTTGCGCACAGCGGCGGCAAGTGGCCGCGCTATGGCAAGGCCGATGGCCTGCAGAGCGAGGTGATCCGCTTTCTCTACACCGGGCCGGACGATACCCTGTGGGTGGGCACGGCCGGTGGTGGTCTCTCGGTGAAGCGCGGCGCGCGCTTCAGCACGATCACGACGGCGGAGGGCCTGCCGGACGACACCATCTCGCAGATCATGGAGGATGGCGAAGGGCGCCTCTGGCTCGGCACGAACCGCGGCCTGGCGATCCTCTCGAAGAAGGAGGTGGACCGACTGAAACAAGGCGGGACCGGCCACGTCTATCCGCGCGTGATCGACCGCTTCGACGGGCTGCTTTCCGAGGAGTTCACGATCGTGCCTCCCACGCCGGTGGGGAATGGGCAGATGGCCTTCGCCACCACCCAGGGCGTGGCCATGCTGAAGCCGGAGGACTTCCATGCAGATGAAAGCACACCACCGGTCCTGCCGGGCGAGGTTCTGTTAGATGGCCGCCAGGTCGCGCCCAAGGATGGCGTGACGGAGGTTCCGCCGGGGGTAATGAGGATCGAGTTCCGCTACACCGGCCTGCACTTCGCGGCACCGGACCGCCTGCGCTTCCGCACGCGTCTGTTAGGTTTGGAGGAAAGCTGGGGCGCGGCCGGAGCGGCGCGCAATGCGGAGTACCGCAATCTCGCTCCGGGCGAATACCAGTTCGAGGTCTCCGCCTCCACCGGCAATGGCCTGTGGAGCAGTGTGCCCGCGGTGGTGAAGCTGGTGGTGCGTCCGCACTTCTGGCAGACCGCGTGGTTCCGGGTGCTGGCGGTGGCGCTGGTGCTCGGCGCCGTGATCGCCGCGGTGCGCCAGCGGGAACGCCGCAAGGCTGCGCGCCGCATCCAGCAGCTCGAGCGCCAGCGCGCCGTGGACAACGAGCGCGCCCGCATCGCCCGCGACCTGCATGACGATGTCGGCGCAAGTCTCACGCAAGTCGCGCTGCTGAGCCAACTCGCCCGCAGCAGCCTGGCCAAGCGCCCGGACCGCGCGGGCAAGCACGTGCAGGAGATTTTCGACACGGCGAAGGAGGTCACGCGCTCGCTCGATGAGATCGTGTGGGCGGTCAATCCGGCGAACGACACCTTTGAGAGCTTCGCGCTCTTCCTCGGTGCCTTCGTGCAGAACTACAGCCACACCGCCGGCCTGCGCTCGCGCTTCGACGTGCCCGATGCCCTGCCCGCGCTGCCGCTCGATGCCACGGTGCGCCACCACCTCTACCTGGCCACGAAGGAGGTCATGCACAACATCGCCAAGCATGCGAAGGCGAGCGAGGTGCGCATGAAGCTCACGCTTGAGCCGGGCAAGTTCCACCTGGTGATCGAGGACGATGGCCAGGGCTACGACGACAGCGCCCCCGGCGCCCCGCATGCCGATGGCCTTCTCAATCTGCAGGATCGCCTGAAGCAGCTTGGAGGCAGCTGCACCCGGCACAGCCGACCGGGGGAGGGGACGTCGGTGGAGATGACGGTGCCGCTGGGGTGAAGAGCCACGTGGGGGAGGAAACTCTAAATCTCAAATTCCAAGATTCAAAGGAAAGGCAGGAAGAGCCATGGGGCTTCGAGCCCTGGTCTCCGGGCTCTCACCCCAAATGGGCAGAATTGCCCACTATGCCCGAGGGGTTCGCGGGAGCATGTTTGACCGGTCAACTCTGTGAACGATTCCGCTGTGCCCGCGACTTATGATGATGCTAATTTTGCCGGGATGCCCGAGGCTTCCAGTGGACGAAATCCTGCGAGCGGTCCCCTGACCGTGGGGGTGGTGGAGGATGATGCGCGGATCCGCTGGAGCTTGTCCGCGATCCTGGAGGAAGAGGAGGATTTGGAATGCGTGGGCACCTTCGCCAGTGCGGAGGAGGCGCTGACCCATCTGCCGAAGCTGAAGCCGCAGGTGGTCTTGATGGACGTGAACCTGCCCGGCTTGAATGGCATCGAGTGCGTGCGCCGCCTGGCGCCGAAGTGCCCCGGCATGCAGGTGATCATGCTCACGGTGCGGGAGGACTCGGACATCATCTTCGACTCCCTGGCCGCCGGGGCCTGCGGCTACCTGCTGAAGCCGCCGAGTGCGGAGGAGCTGGTGGCGGCGGTGCGCGACGTCTTTGCCGGCGGCGCGCCCATGACCACCTCGATCGCGCGCAAGGTGGTGCAGTCCTTCAACCGCACCGCCCCCTCGTCCAAGGAATCGGAAAACCTCTCGCCGCGGGAGATCTCGGTCCTGGACCTGCTGGTAAAAGGACTGGCCTACAAGGAGGTGGCTGCCGAGCTGGGCATCAGCTACTCCACGGTCCACCGCCATATCGAAAGCATCTACCGCAAGCTCCACGTCCACTCCCGCAGCCACGCCGTGGCGAAGTATCTGGGAGCGTGACGGGTGCAGGCTGCAATCTTTTCATGCAGATTGCACGACTCTTCGCGTTCTGAACTGCGCGAAAATCGGACAGATCAGGGGCTTCCGTCTTGGAACGGTCCTTGCATAGGGTGAGGTTCCATCACGTGCTTCCTTTGACCTGGGGAAGCAGCCTTGCCGTGTCGCCCTGTTCCCGATGAGTAGCCTTCCGCTCCGCGATCCCCGTTTCGCTGGAATTTCCTTTGCCGGTGCGCTCTTTCCCCGCCGCCGTTTTCGTGTGCGCGAAGCACGCGGAGAGGCCACTGTGATGGCTCCCCGGGAAGTGCAGGTGGAGACGCTTGAGGTGGCCGACACGGAGGAGGTGCTTTTCCTCCGGGAAGTCCTCGATTGGGCGGGGCTCGATCCCATCCGCTACCGCCTCGCCCCGCTGCTGCGCCGCCTGCCTTCCTGCCTGCGGGCCCTGCGCGCCGGATCCCTGAAGGATGCCCGCCGCCGCCTGGAGGGAGATCCTCATGCGGTGCCGATCGCCCTCGGCGCGCTACTGATTGGCACCACCTCCTTCTTCCGGGATCCGGAGGTTTTCCGGGACTTGGAGAAGACGGTGATTCCCGCGCTGCTGCAGCGTCATCCGCGGCCGCGGGTTTGGAGCGCTGCCTGCTCGGAAGGTGGTGAACTTCACTCGGTTGCCATGCTTCTCGCCGGTCATGGAGCCCTTGCCCCGGGACGTCTTTTGGGGACGGATTTCCGTGCCCGCGCGATCGAGGCCGCGACTGCTGGCCGCTATTCCGCGGAGGCCGCGCTGGGGGTGCCGCCGGATCTCGCCGCGCGCTACCTGGCGCCGGAGGGCGGGCACTCGGTCCGGGTCGCCACCGCGATCCGCCAGACGCTCTACTGGGAGCAACGCGATGTCTTCGATGAGGAAGGCATGCCGGGATCCTGGGACCTGATCCTCTGCCGCAATCTGGCGATCTACCTGGCACCGCCCGCGGTGGAGGCGCTGTGGAAGCGACTCGCCGCCGCGCTGTCCCCCGGCGGCTTCCTGGTGGTGGGCAAGGCGGAGAAGCCGCGCCTCCCCGGTCTGCATCGGATCGCCCACTGCATCTACCGTCACCACCCCCCATCGTCCTAAGCCATGGCTTCCCCGGAAAAGACTCGCCGCGGGCGCCCCCTGCCGCCGCCACGCGCGATTTCGATCGCGCTGAGCGTGATCATGATCGCGCTGATCGCGTGGCTGCGGCTGAACGTGTACGCCCGGGATGTCTTCCCGCTTTCTTCCGGCGTGCCGCTGCTGATCTGCCTGTGGACGCGGGACATCCGCTCGCTCTACGGCATGTCCACCGCCTTCACCCTGATCGCGGTGATCAAGATCTATTGGCTGATGCCGAACAACACGCCGGATTACGAGCGGGTGTTGCTGGCCTCCAATCTCACGAACATCTGGCTGGTGGCCTTCGTTCTCCACGGGATCATCGTCGCCCGGGATCGGATCGAGCGGAAGAACGAGGAGCTGGCGCAGCTCAATGTCGAGCTGGAGAGCACGAATGAAGAACTCGCCGCCAGCAATGAGGAGCTGGCCACGCGGGAAGAAGAGATCACCCGCCAGAACGAGGAGTTGCAGAGCCAGACCGAGGAGCTGGAGCAGCAGTCGGAAGAGCTGCGCCAGCAGGCGGAGGAGATGGAACACCAGGCCGCGGAGCTGAACGATGCGAACCACGAACTGCTGCGCCGTGAGCGCGGCCTGCAGACCTTGCTGGATTCCGGCCGTTGGCTGCGGGGTGACTTGAGTGAATCGCTGGTCATGAGCGGCATCTGCCAGGCCGGCGTGCAGGTGCTGGGCGATGGCGTGCAAGCCGCCGCGGTCTTGATGGAGGAGAAGGGCACGCTGGTGGTGAACGGCAATTCCGGCTTCGGCCTGCATGGTGCGGTGGTGCCGGACTATCCCTTCAGCGAATCCTTCACCGCCCTGCTGATCGAGAGCGGCAAGACCGCGAGCATCGGGGACATCGAGACGCGGACGGACATCCGCCTGCCACGCCCGGGAGCGGGCCGGCCCTTCCGCTCCGTGCTGGGCTCGCCGATCTGGCATGAAGGCAAGCCGGTGGCCGCACTGGAGATCTACAGCACGAACGCGACGCAGTGGACGGATCACGACTTCCGCATCGCCGAGTGGCTGGCAGGTCAAGCGGCGCTGGCGATCCAGGCGATCCGCTTTCAGCAGGAGATCGAGCAGAAGCGCCGCGCGGCGGAGGAGGCCTCCGTGCAGAAGACGCGCTTCCTTGCCGCGATCTCGCATGACGTGCGGACGCCGGCGAATGCGATCTCGCTGCTGGCGGAGTTGATCGGCAAGTGCGCACAGGACCCCGCGCGTGCGCATCAAGTGCCCAAGCTGGCGGCGAGCCTGTGGCACAACTCGCGCGCGATGATCGATCTGGTGAGCGACGTGCTCGATCTTTCGCGCTTCGACTCGGGGCGGCTGGATCTCGATGTTTCGGAGTTCTCGCTGCCGGAGGTGATCCGCTCGGAGATCGAGCAAGTCCGGCCACTCGTCCAGGGCCGCAATCTCTCGCTCCGCGATGTGATGCCGGAGGAAAGGGATCTGCGGGTTTGCTCGGACCGGACCAAGCTGGCGCGCGTGCTGGGGAACTTCCTCTCGAATGCGGTGAAGTTCACGGAGGCCGGTGAGATCCGCGTGGAGCTGGTGCCGGAGGAAGAGGGAGCTTGGGCGGTCCGCGTGATCGACTCGGGCATCGGCATTCCCAGCGAGCACATCGGCTCGATCTTCGATGAGTTCTTCCAACTGCGGAATCCGGAGCGGAACCGTGAAAAGGGCACCGGCCTGGGCCTCGCGATCTGCCGGCGCTTGATCGATGCACTGGGCTTCCAGGTGGATGTGAAGAGTCTGGTGGGCATCGGCACCACCTTCACGATCCACATTCCCGCGGCCTGTGTGATGGCTGGTGTGGCCATGGCGAAGCCCGCGGCGAATGGCCATGAGTATCCACTGCAGGGTGCCAGCATCCTGCTGGTGGAGGACCACGAGGTGGCGCGGGATACCACGGCCAAGCTCCTGGAGTCCGAAGGGGCGAAGGTGAAGACCGCGGAGACCGGACGCGAGGCGATCCGGATGCTCGCGGCGGGGGATTATGAGATTCTCTTGCTCGATCTGAACCTGCCGGATTTTGAGGGCACGGAGATCTTGCGCAGCCTTCAAGTGTCGAAGCCGCCGACCTTGCGCTGTGTGCTGGTGGTCACCGGTGATGTGCGGCCGGAGCGGATCGATGAGGTGAAGGCGCTCGGTGCGAATGATCTGCTGCCGAAGCCGGTGAACATGGAGCGGCTGCGGAAGGCGCTGGCGGCGTGTTGAAATGTGGGGCTCTACCGCTGGGAGCGCGGAGCCACTGGCCCGCAGAGTGGTCCCGTGAGTGGTGAGCACGCAAAGGAGTGCAGCTAAGCAACGTTGCTATCCATTCACTCCCCCGGGGATGAGTATCGCTCCCAAGCTTGCTTCTGCGGGCCAGTGGCTCCGCGCTCCCAGTGGTAGAGCCGTCCGTTCGGCGTCACTTTTCTTTCTTCTTCTGATCCGGCCTTCCTTTCGCCTGGTCGGTGCCCGGCGGTGGCGTGGAGACGTCCTTTTCACCGGGGAATCCATCGTTCGGCGCTTCGTGGATCTTGGACGGTGGTGGCTGTGACTTGGAGGCAATTGGTTTTTCGGCCATGCAATAGCATGCACGAGCTTGCATCCTCTTCAAGTTGTCCGAAGGTGGTATTCTTCCTGCGAAAAGGATGGCTATGGAGAATGACGTACCCGGCCTTTATTTCCGCAAACTGCGGATGCTCTACTGCAGCGAACTCCAGTTGATCAGCTTCTACTCCGAGGTCGCGGCCCACGCGGCGGACCACAGCGTGGAAGCGATGACCGACGAATGCCGCGAGCGGCGCAACCTTCTGGAGAACCTCGCGCTGGCCCACGGCATCTCCGCGGCCGGTGACGATTGCCAGTCCATGCGGCGGCTGATTTCGGCTTCCCGCTTGAACCTGAGCGAGGACTACACTTCCGGCGACTTGGCGCGGGAGATCTGCGAGTCGGTCCACCGGCTGCAGATCATGAACTACAGCGTGGCCCGCAGCCTCGCGGCGAAGGCGGGCTTCTGGGATGACTGTAAGGCACTCGATGCTCTGCTTGATCGTTTGGTGGACCGTTTTCCGGCCGCTTGTGAGACGATCGTGCCGCTCGGCATGGTCGCGGGAGCCGACCTTGTGGCCCGCTGACAGTACGCTCGAATTGCACGGTAAGGCGGCGTGGCCGGTGCAGGATGCACCGGAAGGAACCATTTGCGCTGCGGGTGCCCATGTGCCTCTCCGCATCCCGAGCATGGTCGCGAGATGGAACAAATCGTGCAAAGTTCGCGGTGGACCTCGTGCTGTTCCAAGCCGAGCCGTGAACCTGAGCCCGATCCATGTTCAAGCTGCTGCCGTGGAAGTTTTTGGTGAAACACGCCGCCCGGCGCTACGGCGTGCTGGACCCTGCCGGCTTCCTCGCGCGGATGCGGCGTTTCTCGCAGCCATCCGAGGTGGCGGAGCCGCTGGAGCTGCTGCGCGCCGGCATCGTTTTCCATGCGCGCGGCTTGGTGAATGCGAAGGCGATCCAGCACAACCTGGACTGGGTCTGGCCCTTCTGGGTGGAGAAGCAGTTCAATCCGAAGGATCCTTCCTTCGTCCCGCGCGCCTTCTCCTTCAGCCACATCAATCTCACGCACCGGAATTGGACCGCGGTGGGCCTACCCGGCGTGGCGGCTTATCCGATCGTCGATCCGCGGGGCCTGGTCACACCGCTGCATGATGGCTGGTCGCTGGACTTCTGGATCGTGACGGAGAGCCGGAAGCGCCTCCTGCCGAGCAAGCTGGAAGACAGCGCGGTGAAGCAGCGCCTGGTGCTCGATCCCACGCTGATGGTCGAGACGACGGCGGAGAAAGACGGCATCAAGCTGGAGCTGGCCACCAAGATGGTGCTGGAGCAGGGTAAGCCGGAGGTCTGCACGGCAGTGCGCGCCACGGCGGACGAAGACGGTTGGGTGGTGGTGGCAGTGCGCCCTTACAACGCGGAGGGCGTGCAGTTCATCAACCGCATCGCGATGAGCGATCATTCCTTCCTCGTGAACGGCGAGGCGACGGTTCGATTGGGCGAGCAACCGGACTCCCTGCGCATGGCCCACTATGCGGAGGGTGATGTTTATCTCGATCTGCCCGGCAGCAGCGAGGAGCGGGAAGTCAGCTGCGACACCGGCATGGCCACCGCCGCGGCCTTGTTCCGCATTCATGCCGGACAGACGCGCGTGCTTGGTATCTCCACGACCTTGGAGCGGGATACGAAGGAGCTGAAGCATCTCGATACCGCGCTCACTTGGCCGGATGCGCTGCGCGGCACCGCGGCACTCAAGGTGGCGGATCCGCAGGTGCAGTTCCTCTACGATACCGCGGTGCGTACGATGCTCCTTCTCTCTGCGGAGGATTTGGTGCCGGGGCCTTATACCTATCGCCGCTTCTGGTTCCGCGATGCTTGCCTGATGCTGCACCCGATGCTGGCGATCGGCCTGGTGGACCGCGCGAAGCGGGTGCTCGCCGGCTTCCCCGGCAAGCAGCAGCACAATGGCTACTTCCTCTCGCAGGAGGGCGAGTGGGACTCGAATGGCCAGGTGCTGTGGATCGCCGCGCGCTATGCGGCGATGACCGGCAAGGAGCTCGGCGCGGAGATGGAGGAGGCCCTTCGCAAGGGCGTGCGCTGGCTGGCGAAGAAGCGCCTGGAGAAGGACGAGCCGCGCGGCACGAAGGGCCTGCTGCCCGCGGGCTTCAGCGCGGAGCATCTCGGCCCGAACGACTACTACTACTGGGATGACTTCTGGGCTTGGGGCGGCTTGCAGGCCATCGCCACGCACTGGCGGCGCACGGGCAGCACCGGCTTGCGCGAGGCGGAGGAGCTTGCGGAAGCATACCGGCAGGCGATCGAAGCGAGCCTTGCGGGCAATCCGCCGAAGCGCTCGCTGGGTGCCATGCCCGCGGCACCGGGCCGCCGTATGGATGCGGGTGCGATCGGTTCGATGGTCGCGGACTATCCGTTGCAACTCTATCCGCCGGGCGAGGCGCGTCTGATGAAGACCACGGAGTTCCTGATGGAGCGCTGCTTTCAGCGGGGTGGCTTCTTCCAGGAGATGATCCACAGTGGCGTGAATGCCTATCTCACGCTGGACCTCGCGCAGACCTTGTTGCGTGCCGGTGATCCGCGCTTCGGCGATTTGATCCGGCGCGTTGCCGCGCTTGCCTCACCCACCGGGCAATGGCCGGAAGCGATCCATCCGCTGACGCTGGGCGGCTGCATGGGCGATGGCCAGCACGGCTGGGCCGCCGCGGAGTGGGTGATGATGATCCGCAATTGCTTCGTGCGTGAGGAGGGCGATGAGCTGGTGATCGGCTCCGGCATCCTGCCCGAATGGATCGGGGAGGGGACCAGCTACGGGCCGACGCTTACTGCCTGGGGCCCCGTGAGCGTGAAGCTCAGCGGCACGAAGCTGACGGTGGAAGGCAAGTGGCGCGCGACCCCACCGCGCCTGCGGATCGAAGTCCCCGGCCACGCGCCCATCCAGGCGGAGGGCACTCAGAGCATTTTTGAAATCCAGCCACGATGAACCTAGTAATTGATCGTCCTTTGCCGGAAACCCGTTTTTCCGGGCTGATGCTTGTGTCCAGGCCGCGCCCGTGGGCGGTGCGTCTCAAATCCGCCATCCCGCTCGGCTCGCCACGGCCGGGCGAGCGGCGTCTTGTTCTCGCCGTCCCTCCCTTTCCCGCTCCCCGCTCCCCATGAGAATCGTGATGTTTACCAATACCTACCTGCCCCACGTGGGCGGGGTGGCGCGCTCGGTCAAGACACTGGAGGACGCCTGCCGCCGCATGGGGCATGAGGTGAAGGTGGTGGCACCGCAGTTCGACGGCGCGGAGGAATCACCCGACGTGCTGCGCATGCCCGCGATCCAGAACTTCAATGGCAGCGACTTCTGCGTGCGCCTGCCGGTGCCGATGGTGATCCGCGAGTTCGTGGAGGACTTCGAGCCCGACATCATCCACAGCCACCATCCCTTCCTGTTAGGCGACTCCGCCCTGCGAGAATCCTGGAAGATGCAGGTGCCGATCGTCTTCACGCACCACACGCTCTACGAGCGTTACACGCACTACGTGCCGCTCGACTCGCCCGCGCTCAAGCGCATGGCCATCCAGCTTGCCACGGAGTACTGCAACCTCTGCGACCGCATCATCGCGCCGAGCGAGAGCATTGCCCGGCTACTGCGCGACCGCGAGGTCAGCGTGCCGATCAGCACGATCCCCACGGGGATCGATACTGCTGCCTTCGCCGCCGGGGATGGTGCCGCTTTCCGCAGGCAAGCGGGCATTCCCGCGGAGGCGCGGGTGATCGGCCATGTCGGACGCCTGGCGCGGGAGAAGAATCTGCTCCTGATCGCTGAGGCAGTAGCCCCCCGCTTGAAGGCGGATCCGCAGGCCGTCTTCCTCCTGGTGGGCGATGGGGATGCGCGTGAGGAAATGGTCGCCATCCTCAAGGCTGCGGGCGTGAATGATCGCGTCTTCGCCGTGGGCAAGAAGTCCGGCACGGATCTGGCAGATGCCTATGCCGCCATGGATTGGTTCGTCTTCGCCTCGCAGACCGAGACCCAGGGCATCGTGCTCGCGGAGGCGATGGCGGCGGGCTCGCCGGTGGTGGCGCTCGATGGACCGGGCGTGCGGGAGATTCTCAAGGATGGCGAGAACGGCCTGCTGCTCCCGGGCGATGCCAGTGCCCGCGACTTCAGCGCCGCCTTGGAGCGTATCATGAATGATGATGATCTCACCACGCGCTGCGCCACCCGGGCCCGCGAGAGCGCGGAGGAGTATGAGACGAACCGCTGCGCGGAGCGGATGCTCCATGTCTATCAGGAGACCATCGCGCGGCATGAGCGCTTGAGTGAAGAGGACCCGATGCCGTGGGACAAGTTCATCGCGGGCATCGGTGTGGAGTGGGAGCTTCTATCCGCGAAGGTCTCGGCCGCGGCCGCCGCGGTGATCGTAACCCCTGCCACGGAGGCCAGCCTTGATTAGCAGCATCGCCATCCGCCTCCGTTGGCTGCGCCGGAAAGTCAGCCGAACCCATTGGGCCGCACTTCTGCTGGGCGTGAAGCGCCCCACCGGCGAGACCGATGAACCGGGCCTGATCCTGATCCAGATCGACGGGCTGGCGCGCGCGCAGCTGGAGCGCGCGATCCAGCAGGGCCGCATGCCCTTCCTGGCCAAGCTGATCCGCCGCGGCCACTTCAGCTTGGAAAACTTCTATTCCGGCATTCCCTCCACCACGCCCGCCGTGCAGGGCGAGATCTTTTACGGCGTGCGTGCCGCGGTGCCCGCCTTCCAGTTCCTGCACCGCAAGTCCGGCAAGGTGCTGAAGATGTTCGAAGGGGACGCCGCCGCACAGATCGAGGCGGAGCTGTTAGAGAAATGTCCGGAGCCCCTGCTCAAGGATGGCCATGCCTACTCGAACATCTATCGCGCCGGGGCCAGTCGCACGCGATACTGCTCGAAGGACCTCGCGCCGGATGAATTGCTGCGCCGCCTGCATCCCCTTAAGAGCCTGATCCTGATCATCGTCTTCTTCCCGAAGCTGCTGCGCATCCTCGCCTTGGGCATTGTCGAGCTGGTGCTCGCGCTGGTGGATGCCGTGCAGGGGCTCTTCGAGAAGGAAAGCTTCTGGCTGGAGATCGGCTTCGTGCCCGCGCGGGTGGTGGTCTGTGTGCTGGTCCGCGAGCTGATCCGCTTCCGAATTTTGTTAGACATTGAGCGTGGCACGCAGCTGATCCACGCGAATTTCCTGGGCTACGATGAGCAGTCGCACCGCCGCGGCCCGAGTTCGGCCTTCGCCCACTGGACGCTGAAAGGCATTGACCGCACGATTCGCGATCTCTACCGCGCCGGCCACGGTTCCGCGCACCGCGACTACGAGCTGATGATCTATTCCGATCACGGCCAGGAGCACTCCGAGCCCTATGAGGTGCGGCATGGCAGGGAACTCGATGTCGCGCTCGCCGAGGTCTTCTCCAGCGGTCCTCTCGCCGGCACGCCGCTTTGGATGAAGAAGATGCCGGAGCTGGTCGGCAGCACGCGCGCCGCCGCGGGCCGGCAGCCTGTGGCTGCTGCCACTGGTGGCGAGCCCGATCCCGCCACGCAGATCATCGTCACGGCGATGGGGCCTATCGGTCATCTCTACTTCCCGGTGCTGCCGGAGCAAGCGGCGCTGGAAGTCTATGCCCACAATCTCGTCACCCATGCAGGTATCCCGCTGGTCTTGCTGAAGCAGGGCGATGGTAGCGTGAAGGCATGGAACACGCGTGGCGAATGGCTGCTGCCCCGCGACCGCGCGCAAGTCATCGGCGATCAACATCCCTTCCTCGACGAAGCGACCGATGACTTCGTGAAACTCTGCTTCCACGAGAATGCGGGTGACCTGATGATCTCCGGCTGGGATCCCGAGGGCCGCCCGCTCAGCTTCCCACTGGAGAATGGCGCGCATGCGGGTCCCGGATATGAAGAGAACCGCGGCTTTCTGTTAGTCCCGGACCGCATCCGCCGCTGGCACGTCTCCCACCTCGCGCGCACCGCCGGTCGCGTGCGCGGCGAAGACCTCTACAAGATCGTCCAGCACTACCTCGGCCGCGATGGCCAACGCCAGGAGCGCGTGCCCGAACACAAGCAGCGTCAGCAGGAGCTGCCGCTGCGCGTGATGACCTACAACATCCACAGCTGCGTGGGCACCGATGGCAAGCTGCGCCCGGAACGAATCGCCCGCGTGATCAACCACTTCGATCCCGACGTGGTGGCAGTGCAGGAAGTCGATGCCCACCGCCCGCGCAGCCGCGGCCACGACCAGGCGCAGCTCCTGGCCGATTATCTGCGCATGAGCCATGTCTTCCACGCCATGCTGGAGGAAGAGAAGGAGCGCTACGGCATCGCCATCTTCTCGCGCTATCCTTTCCAGATGGTGAAGTCCGGCCTGCTCACCCCGCCCGAGCGCGGCTTCCTGAAGGAGGGCCGCGGCGCGATCTGGATCAAGCTGGAGATCGCGGGCCACTTGCCCTTCCACTTCATCAATACCCACTTCGGCCTGGGCCGCACGGAGCGCCATCTGCAGGCGGACCAGCTCCTAAGCAACGAATGGATCGGCGGCATTCCGGCGGAGGAGGCGGTGATCCTCTGCGGCGACTTCAATTCCCGCCCCAGCTCGAAGGTCTTCCACAAGCTCTCTGCCAAGCTCCGCGACAGCCAGCGTATGGGCAACGGCCACCAGCCGATGCCCACCTTTCCCTCGCTCTCGCCGCTACTGCGGCTTGACCACGTCTTCACCAGCCATCACTTCACCGTGCAGGGCGTCGAGCGCCCTACCACTCCCACCGCCGTCAGCGCCTCCGATCACCTGCCGCTCTGCGTGGAACTCACCCTGCATCCCCCGGTCAAATGAACCATGGCATCGTCCTGATCCGGAAGCATCGCGGCAAGCTGGTCTCCGCGGCCCTGCTGCTGGCGCTGGTCGGTTGGTTCCTGTGGGAGCACCGCGCCGACCTGAGCCGGGAGACTCTGGTGAACCGCGGCCGGGAACTGCATGCCGCGTGGTTCATCGCCGCCTACTTCATCCTGCCCGTCTTCGGCTTTCCGATCAGCATCCTGAACCTGCTGGCCGGCGTGCGCTTCGGGATGGGCGGCGGCATGTTGCTCATCTCGGGCGGCACGATCTTCCACCACATCGCCGCCTACCGCATCACCCACGGCTGGCTGCGGGAGCCGGTGCGGGCCTGGCTGGAGAAGACCGGCCGCGGCATCCCGCCGATCCGGAAGGATCACCAAGTGCTGCTCACCGCCATCTTCGCCGCCATCCACGGCCCGCCGTACGCGCCCAAGCTCTACCTGCTTGCGCTCGCGGACATTCCCTTCCGCATCTACCTCTGGGTCGGCGCGCCGATCTACATCCTCTTCTGCCTGGTGCCGGTTGGTGCGGGCAGCGCGGTCACGGACTTCAGCCCGAAGTGGCTCTTCGCGCTCTCCGCACTGAGCATCGTGATGGTCCTGCTCGGCTGGTGGCTCAAGCGCCGCTTCGGCAGCGAGATCGTGAAGCCCGATGAGGGCGGCTCCGTTTGACCCTCCAAACGCGATTCGCCCGCGGCTGTTGCCAGCCGCGGGCTCGATTCGCGGACCACTGCGTGACACCGTCACGACACTACCATGAAGCGGGCCTCCTTGGTCCTCCCAAACCGCGGAGACCCTTTGTGATCGCGGACCGGTAGGACTACTATCGCCCTGTTAGATCGATTGCACAAATGGGCGCGCGATTTTTCACACTGTGTGGAGTTTGCGGAGAAACCGTGAAAGCAGAATGACCCTTTCCGCCCGGGAGGTGAGTGTTCAACCACGGATAAACACAGATGAACACGAATGAAGATGAGACTGCGGGCTGCCTCCCTACTGCCTTTCATTCGTGTCCATCTGTGTTCATTCGTGGTTTCCCGGTTTCCCGTTTCAATGAGGAAGAAAAATCCTGAAACCGGCGGCGTTATGCTAGCGGATCAATTGCTGTAGTGCCCATGCGGACCCCCTCCCGCAGGGAATCTGTCCTCTTAATGCCTCCTTAACCGCGAGTGTGCGATTATGCCACAAGCGGCCAAACCGGCATTCGCCATGAGCACGAACACCGTAAAAACACCCGTGGAGAAATCCGCCTTCCGGGCTCTGTTACAGGGCCCCATGCACACCCATGCCCCCGGGAAAATGCTGGCCTGTGCCCTCATGGCATGGGCCCTCCATGCCGCCCCGGCCCGCGCCGCGGACGACTATGTCGAAGGCGAGGTCCTCGTTACCTTCAAGGGTGGCGTGGCCACGGAAACCGCGCAGGCCGCGCTCGGCCGCAAGTCGCTCGGCCTCACCCAGAAGTTCGAGCTGCTCTCGCAGCGCCGCCAGAAAGTCTTCGGGATGGTCCGCGAGAAGAAGCGCAAGACCGCCGACTTGATCGCCGACCTCAAGCAGGACCCGGACGTCGAGACCGTGGAGCCGAACTACCTGCGGCACGTCAGCGCCGTGGTCAGCACCGATCCGGATTTCTCCAAATTGTGGGGCCTGCAGAATACCGGCCAGACCCTGAACAGCAGCGCCGGCACCAGCGGCGTGGACATCAAGTTTCCCGCGGCCTGGGCGCTCGCGCGTCCGACAGCTCCGGAGGTCGTCGTCGCGGTGGTGGACACCGGCGTGGACATCACCCATCCCGACCTGAGCGGGAACATCTGGACGAACACGGGCGAGATCCCCGGCAATGGAATCGATGACGACGGCAATGGCCGCGTGGACGATGTCCACGGCTATGACTTCGCCCCCGGCACCGCCACGATGTCGGACTCCGGCGAGCACGGCACCCACGTGGCTGGCACCATCGCCGCGAGCGGTAACAATGGCCTCGGCATCATCGGCGTGGACTACAAGGCGAAGATCCTGCCGCTGAAGGTTTCCACGGATGGCGAGTCGCTTTCCACCTCCGCCGTGCTCTCGGCGCTGGACTACATCGTCACCATGAAGGAGCGCGGCGTGAACATCGTCGCGGTGAATGCTTCTTATGGCGGCGGCTCTTCTTCCACCAGCGAGCGCCAGGCGATCGAGGCCCTGCGCGATGCGGGCATCGTCTTCTGCGCGGCGGCGGGGAATGAGACGACGAACAACGACACGACCCCGAGCTACCCGGCGAGCTACACCACCTCGAATATCATCTCGGTGGCCGCGGTCACGCAGACCAATGGGCTGGCGAGCTTCTCGAACTGGGGTGCCACCTCCGTGGACATCGGCGCGCCGGGCACGAATATCTACTCGGCCATGCCGCTGTCCCTCGCCGCGCAGACGGACACGGTCAAGGTCGGCAGCACGACCTACTCCGCCGCCGCGATCGAATTCTCCGGCACCACTTCCTCCACCGGCCTGACCAAGCCGATCTACAACTGCGGACTCGGTCTCGCGGGAAATTTCCCGGCCGCGGTCTCCGGGAACATCGCGCTGATCCAGCGCGGCACGAACACCTTCGCGGAGAAGGTCACGAATGCGATGGCCGCTGGCGCGGTGGCCGTGGTGGTCTACGATAACACCAGTAGCGCGATCACCACCAATCCCTGGACGCTCGGCACCACCGGCTCCTGGATCCCCGCGCTGCGCATCTCCATGGCAAATGGCCAGACGATCGCCGCCCTGTCGCTGCCGCAGAGCGCCACCTTCATCCAGTCGGTGAATGTTGCCGCCGCTTACCAATACCTCGATGGCACTTCCATGGCCACGCCGCACGTCACTGGCGCGGTGGCCTTCGCCGCGATGAACTTCCCCTCGGAGACGGTGACGCAGCGCATCAACCGCATCCTGACCCACACCACGCCCGTGGCCGCGCTCAGCGGCAAGACCACCAGCGGTGGCATGCTCAATCTGGAGAAGATCGTGGATATGGATGGCGATGGCCTGCCGGACTGGTGGGAGACCGAGCAGCTGGGCAGCCTGAACCCCACCTACGCCGCGGATGCGGATGGCGATGGCTTCAGCAATGGCGAGGAGTTCCTGGCCGGCACCGCACCGGGCAATGCCAATAGCAAGCTGGCCTTCTCCGCCGCGGCCCCAGGCAGTGGCAGCAGCTCGAATGATTTCGTGCTGAGCTTCCCCAGCGTCGCCTCGCGCAGCTACCAAGTGGAGTGGAGCACCGACCTCCGAAATTGGACGACCCTCTCGAACCCGGTCGGCACCGGCTTGACGGTCGAGGTGCGGGATACCGGTACGCGTAGTAGTTCCGCGAAGAAGTTCTACCGCCTGCGCGTGCTTGCCCCATAATGGTGCGCATCGCATTCCGCACACCGTGCAGATCGCGGCGAGCGGATGTTTGATTCGATGTTCAACCGGACTTTGGCGCTGCCTTGCGATGGATGCGGGGAAGCGCCAAAAGCCTTATAAAATAGGCATTCCGGCGTTTCTCTAACAGACGTGAAGGCATCGTGCCGGGGTGGTGGCACATGGTGTGCGAAACAGGGGCTGTAGCTTGCCGGGGCATATCTGTGCCCTCAGGCCGACCAACTAACCCTGTAAAACAACCATGAAGACCATTACCAAAGTATTCGGCCTTGCCGCGTTGCTCACTTGGAGCGCCGGTGCCCAAGTCACCGAAACCAAGGAGACGACGGAAACCACGAAGCATGCCGATGGCAGCGTGACGGAAACCACTACCACCACCACGCACAGCTTCGATCCGGCCGTGCGGACGAAGATCGTGAAGTACTTTGATCCTTACAAGACGGAGAAGTACGGCCTGCCGCCGGAGATCGTGACCAGCGTGAAGGTGAAGGAGATCCCGACCACCTGGCGCACCAGCGCGATCGCACCGGGCGTCGTCATCACCGAGAAGGAGCGCCCGATGCTCGTGGCCGCACCGCCGACTTTGGTGAAGCTGCTTCCGCCCGCGGAAGAGCGCCACGTTCACTACTATGTCGCCGGCGGTAACGTCGTCGCCGTGGACAATGAGTACAAGGTCGTGGACTCGATCCAGGTCCCGACCATCAAGTACGTTGAGGAATCCGAGTAATCGGCTAGCCTCTCTCCTCAAACAGGTCGCGGCGGGTGTCGTCTTCGGGCGCACCC